>Ga0256404_1000390_pt1 | contig 115044 bp, 94 predicted proteins | sample RumenRJG_01DNA_FD_185990 | JGI IMG/M metagenome (GOLD analysis project Ga0256404, IMG submission 185990) | Bovine rumen microbial communities from Lethbridge, Alberta, Canada - RJG_01 | ecosystem: Host-associated > Mammals > Digestive system > Stomach > Rumen | place: Canada: Alberta... | reverse complement strand
AAGCACTTTTGCCTTGCTACTACAAGGAGAAATGTTAAATCAGAAAAAGTTTATTGCCTCCCTCATCACTGCAACCGCCTTATACAAGGCGGTTAAAGTGGGTGTGGGCGGGAAATAGAACGTTTACCACTTCTACATGATAGGCATCATGAGGCAACCCCTTTTTGATGTCCACATAATAGTTGTGTATGGTCTGATGGGCGGTTTTCTCACGGTTGATACTCTCCATGAGGTCAAGTTCTGTATAGGTCTTCGTGCCCCATGTGTTCTGAGGGTCATAATTGATAGTCCATATGGCAGGCCATGACCCCTGAACCCCATAGACACGGGCACGAACCTCTATCTTGCCATACTTCACCGTAAACTTCTTATTGGTCCAGATACCCCCACAAAGGTATTGTGCGGTATCACCTGGGACTAGCCCTTCATTTCTACGGCAATAAAGGCGCAAGCGTCCATTCCGCAGGTCATAGAGGCTTCTATGGGATGACATCCACCAAAACGGCTGCCACGGCTTGCGAGGAATGAAACTCCACTTGGTTGAATCGAGCTGAGTGCCGCTGAAGTCTTCTTGCCACACTAATGTGTAGTGTTCACCAGTTCTCTCGCCGTTTACCTGCAACAACTGGCGAAGGCTTACAGTCGACTGCGCACACATGAAAACGCCAACAAACAAGGCGCAAACAATAATAGAACCAATAATAATCTTGCGTTGCTCCATAACCTTATGCTTTTGGAAATAACGCATGAAAAAAGAAAATATGACAAGGAAACCATTATTCAACAAAACAATTAATATAAAAAAACAATAATAAAGGTCTTTTCGAGTTGTATTAGAAAGAATATGGTTTCTATCATCATCCCGACTTATAAGCCCGGAGAATATCTAAGACACTGTCTTGATTCCCTGTGCAACCAAAATATTGCGGCATCCGCCTATGAGATAATTGTTGTGCTCAACGGCCCCATCAACGGCTACAAAGAGCGTATCGACGCATACTGCCGTCAGCACGCCAAACACCAAATCAAGATTATCACGACCGATGTGGCAGGCGTCAGTCATGCCCGCAATTTGGGCATGGCTCAAGCGCAAGGCGACTATCTAATCTTCGTAGACGATGACGACAGAATTAGCCATAACTACCTCGGAGAGCTCATGAAGCTCGCCTCCAGCAGCACAATTGTCTGCAGCAATGTACGCCAAATAAATGAAGCTACAAGTGAAGAGATGGACAACTATATCGCCAGAGCCTACAAACAACATCCCAAGGAGGCGGACGCGTCGCTCTTTACCTGTCGAAGCTTTCTCTCTTCGGCGTGGTGCAAGATTATCCCACGAGATGTCATTGGCGCAGTGCAATTCGACACGCGCTTTGCATTGGGCGAGGATTCGCTGTTTATGTTCACTGTGTCCAAACGAATCCATCATATAGCGTTCGCACCTTCCTCCTGCACCTATATTGTCATTGCACGCCACAACTCCGCGTCCAGGTCATTCATCAGCACCAAGACAAAACTAAAGAACATCGCCCTGCTCTGCGCCGCCTATACCAACGTATGGGTCAAGCATCCCTTCAGTTATAGTTTCCCACTGTATTTGTCAAGGATATTGGCCACATTGCTTAAGTTGTTCAGACGCAGTTATTAACTCATGCAAGAAGCATCAGATCTTATGGCAACCAACTCTCCTCTTGTATCTGTCATCATGCCAGCCCACAACAGTGGGCGGTTCATCGGAATGGCTATTGACTCGGTACGTGCCCAGACGTACCAGAACTGGGAATTGATTGTGGTCAACGACACGTCGACAGACAGCACATGCGATATAGTAAAAAGATATGAGCAATGTGACAAGCGTATCAGGCTGTACAACACTGATTACCACAACGGAATGCCGTCAGCACCACGCAACACAGGTATCAGGCTGGCCAAGGGGCGATTCATTGCCTTCCTTGATAGCGACGACCTTTGGGCAAGCACGAAACTGGAGGAACAGGTGCCACTCTTCAACAACAAAAGGGTAGTCATTGTTTATTCCAACTACGAGAAAATCAACGAAAACGGAAAATGCAACCACCGAATCGTCAGAGCACCAAGAGTACTTGATTATGCTGTCTTATTGCGGGGCAATGCCATCGGGAATCTCACAGGCATATATGACACAGAGAAAGTGGGGAAAGTAAAAGTCCAGGATATCCATCACGAAGACTATGTCATGTGGCTGGAGATATTAAGCAAAGGGGGAATTGGCATGAACACCAACACATCTGCCGCATTCTACCGACTATCAAAGTCTGGCATCTCACGTAACAAGATCAGACTCCTCTCATGGCAGTGGCGCATCTATCGGGATGTCGTCCACCTGTCGGTTGGACAATCCATAAGAAACTATCTATTTTATGCTTATTACGGCTTCAAGAAGTTCATTCTATAAATTAAATAAAATAAAAACATCAGCTATACGTTAAAGATAAAGAGATTTTGGTGTTGAGAGAAACGACCAATATGGAGAACAAGTTAGCAAGATAGGGGTTCATAGCCTGGGGCGAGCGGCTACCCTGCACTTATCTCACTATTGCAAGCGTAAAAAGGAATAATAGCCCACCGATATTTGCGCATGGCTTTTGCATTGACACCGTAGCAGAAATCAGTACAACAGAACCAAGACAAATCTAAATGGAAAGACAGACCTGCAAAGAGCCAACTGAGGAAGAAATAACTTTTGTCAGAAAGATTCCTTCATATGTCAAATGGAATGATGACAAAGACAACCCACGGTTCATCCCTGATGGCATGAACGCCTTTGAGCGCGACATCAAAAGGGCTGGCGACTGCTTCATCTCGGCAGTATGCCTCGTCGTGTTCTCACCGCTCTTCCTCATCTGCTACGTGCTAGTGAAGCATGAGGATGGCGGCCCGGCCATCTTCAAGCAGGAGCGCATCGGACGTTTCGGACGACCATTCACCATCTACAAGTTCCGAAGCATGAGGGTGGATGCCGAAAAGGACGGGCCACAACTGTTTGCCCATAAGAAAGACGACCGCATGACGCATATCGGCCGCTTTCTCCGTGACCACCACCTTGACGAGCTCCCACAGCTTTGGAACGTCTTCAAGGGCGACATGGCGTTTATTGGACCACGACCGGAGCGGAAATACTATATCGATCAAATCATCCAGCACGACCCGCGCTATGTCTATCTCTATCAGATACGACCGGGAGTAACTTCCTACGCTACCTTATACAATGGTTATACCGACACGATGGAGAAGATGCTCAAGAGGCTTGACCTGGACCTCTACTACCTGGAGCACCGCTCATGGTGGTTCGATGCAAAGATCCTTGTAAAGACCTTCATCAACATCATCTTCGGCAAGGTATTCTAAGGACAAAGAAGACAGAGAGTCGTGGACAGAAAGACACAAAGGACAGATTGGGCTTTGATATTTAAGGCAGAAAGACAGAAGAGACAGATTGAACTTTTTGCGCCATGCTAAGGCAAAAGACATATTTATGTCCACATGAATGCTCATGGATGGACAATGAATTTCTCATAAATGGTTTCTTCTGTGAATAATTCGTGGACAATTCGTGGCGATTTATGTTCCTAAATGTAATTGCTGTTGTTCAGGAAACATGTAGGTGGGCGGAAATTCTGTTTTCTGCTACCGCCAAGGCTTCGGTCTCAACGAGGTTATGCTTATAGCTAGCAGGTCATTAGCGAAACTATCATAATTTTTTTATAACTTCCGCAGACAGTCCTGACATCTCCGAAATCATTTCCTCGTCCAGCCCCTTTGCTTTCATCTTTCGAGCCACTTCTAAAGCTTTTGCCTGAGCACCTTTCTCTGTTCCGATTGCAATTCCCTTTTCGGTTCCGATTGCGATTCCCTTCTCCACTCCTTCACGCTTAGCAGCGTCCATGCCGTTCTTGATGTCACGGTAGGCATTGGCACTCAGCTCGCGGAGAAGACGGCTCTCAGCATGCGAATTAATATTCATATTATTACGTTTACAATTTCTTTATTTCTTCCGCTGGCAAACCCGTCATTTCCGAAATCATCCCATCCTCCAGTCCTCTTGCCTTCATCTTTCGAGCCACTTCCAATGCTTTTGCTTGTGCACCTTGTTGAATTCCCTTCTCGGTTCCAATTGCAATTCCCTTCTCGGTTCCGATTGCGATTCCCTTCTCAGTTCCAATTGCAATTCCCTTCTCCATTCCTTCACGCTTAGCAGCGTCCATGCCGTTCTTGATGTCGCGGTAGGCATTGGCACTCAGCTCGCGGAGAAGACGGCTCTCAGCATGCGGATTGATATTCATATTATTACGTTTACAATTTCTTTATTTCTTCCGCTGGCAAACCCGTCATTTCCGAAATCATCCCATCCTCCAGTCCTCTTGCCTTCATCTTTCGTGCCACTTCCAATGCTTTTGCCTGTGCACCCTTCTCGGTTCCAATTGCGATTCCCTTCTCGGTTCCAATTGCGATTCCCTTCTCGGTTCCAATTGCGATTCCCTTCTCGGTTCCGATTGCGATTCCCTTCTCGGTTCCAATTGCGATTCCCTTCTCGGTTCCAATTGCAATTCCCTTCTCCATTCCTTCACGCTTAGCAGCGTCCATGCCGTTCTTGATGTCACGGTAAGCATTGGCACTCAGCTCGTAGGCGCGGCGGTCTTCGGTGGTCATCTTGGCAATCTCGGCAGTCTTGAAAAGCTTTTCGAAGACACGACCTTGTAATGCCATCGGACGACTCATCAGATTTTGGAGATTCCTTAAGCAATAAATCCATTTCTCCAAAATGCTGTCGCACTCCTCCAAGGTTTTATGGAAATTGGCGAGTTCCACATAGATATAGGTGAGCTTGTCGTAGAAGATTTCGTGCGAATCCGTATCCATGAGCTTCACTTCGCGGAAGATACTGCTGTCGCTGTGCTTGTCCTCGGGGAAAGTGAAGTTCAGTATGCCGATGGTGTATACGTCGTGAAGTTCATAGTTCCAGCTACCCCGCTGCGCCTGCTCAGCGATGGGGAATGTGGAATAGTAGATGGAGCGGTCTTTATAGAAGTCCTGGTATACATTCTGCATCTCCACGATGATGCGCGCGCCAGTATCCGTTGTGCAGTATACGTCAAAGACAGCGCGGCGGGCTTCCTCGTTCGTGCCGAACTTCTCGCTGTTTTTATAGGTGATGTCAGAGACGACAGGATCACCATTGAACAGCGCATTGAGGAAGCTCATCAGCAAGTCCTTGTTGAAGGGTGTGCCAAAGATGCGCTTGAAACCGAAGTCGGTCAGTGGATTGATGTATCGTTCTCCCGTGTGTATCATGGCAGTAATGTTTTTTGTTACAAAGATAGGACTTTTCGTTGATAACTGCAAACTTTCTACGGTTCTTTTCTTTCCCATGTTACAATATTTCTCCATCTTTCATTCTGCTTTATTGGAATCATATGCTATCTTTGCAAATGTAAACGGCGTTTTATATAAACCACGGTTTACATTTAAAGAAAAGAGGTATCCTCATACCAAAAATAGACTCACTTTCCAATCATCGTAGCACCGATCTTGCCTGTTGAAGTTTGCTCCGACTTATAGAATCTGCAGGGGCTGCGGTGAAAGAATCGGCAAAAAGTCCCTCCCAAAAGGGAAAAAAACACAAAATTATCCCTTTCGAGAGGGATTTTTTTGTATCTTTGCGTCCAAAGTAATGTTAGACGACTATGATAGAAGCAATATTTTACAACTATATGCGAGAGATGTTGCGACAGACTCCAATGGAGTTTCATCGCTATCTCTATGATGAAATCAACTGGGATAACAGACTAATCGGTATCTTGGGACCTCGCGGTGTTGGTAAGTCTACACTATTGCTGCAACATATCAAAGCACTTGGTGCTCCGCGAACGCACATTTTCATCACAGCAGAGAGTCTATGGTTTTCAGAGCATACTCTCTTGGAGTTCGCTGACAGCTTTTCAGCCATGGGCGGAGAATATCTTTATATAGATGAAATCCATAAGTACAAGGGCTGGTCAAGGGAATTGAAGCTCATCTATGACACGCACCCTGCCTTGCACGTTGTGTTTACCGGCTCTTCCGTTCTTGACATAAAGAAAGGCGAATCGGATCTGAGTCGACGTGTCCTTCTCTACAAACTGGAAGGCATGTCGTTTCGTGAATACCTGATGATGAAAAACAACATCTCACTGCCGGTATTTTCTCTTGAACAGATTGTGAATAACGAGGTTGACATCCCTGAAATATCCCTTCCTCTTCCTGCTTTCCATGAATATCTTCAGCGGGGATACTATCCTTTCTTCAATGAAGACGGCTATTCGGTGAGACTGACTCAGATAGTGTCGCAGACTGTCGAGGTTGACATACCTATCTACGCTAATATGCAGGTGTCTACAGCACGCAAGTTACGGCAACTGCTTGCTGTGATTGCTAAGACCGCACCTATAAAGCCCAATATGTCAAATCTATCACAGGAACTCGGCATCAGTAAAAACACAATACCTGACTATTTCACTTATCTTGAAACAGCAGGCATGATAGGCATGCTTCGTGATGAGGCCTCCGGACTGCGTGTGTTAGGCAAGTTGGAGAAGGTGTACCTTGACAACACAAATCTGATGTATGCCTTGACGGGAGATGACACAAATATAGGCAATGCACGGGAAACATTCTTCTACAACCAGATGCGAGTCCGCAATCAAGTCACGGCATCCCGCATCAGCGACTTTACCATCAATGGAAAGACATTTGAGGTAGGCGGCAAGAACAAAGGCAAGAAGCAGATTAGCGGGGCTAAGCAGGGATACGTCGTGAAAGACGATATCGTATATGGATACGGTAACGTCATTCCCCTTTGGCACTTTGGGATGAACTATTAGGATGGTATAAAGATTTGAAGACTAATATCAGTTCGACTTCAGAGGCCTCTCATTGCAAGATATGTAAGATACTGAAAACAAAATCAACGAGAAATTTGGTGGAGCGCGAGAAAAGTAGTAACTTTGCAAGCAATTACGCTCCAAGGGTCGTGAAAGACCCGCAACGTGATCATAGAATTCTATAACAAAACGAATAATTAAAGAAATGAAAAAAGGTATTCATCCAGAAAACTATCGCCCCGTCGTGTTCAAGGACATGTCCAACGGCGATATGTTCCTCACACAGTCTACATGCAAGACCAACGACACTGTAGAGTTTGAGGGCGAGACTTACCCAGTGGTAAAGGTAGAAATCTCCAGCTCTTCGCATCCGTTCTACACGGGCAAGAGCAAGCTCGTCGACTCGGCTGGTCGTGTGGACCGCTTCATGAGCCGCTACGGCAAACTGAAGAAGTAAATACCAAAGCCAACAGAATAGAAGCGCGATCGGACGTAGTTGCATATACGTCTGATTGCGCTTTTTTCGTTTAAAAACTTGAGAACATGATCCAAAAGAATAGAAATGGCTATAAGTGTCACGCCTGCCGGACGTGGCTTGCAGCCTTTGTCTTTGCCCTTACCCTCCCTGTCTTCTCTTCATGCTCCGGGGATGACAACGGGAAAACAGCCAGTGCTAATGCCAATGCCAATAATGCCACGCTCTTTCCCGAATATGCCCGTATGGAGATGCCACACATCAAGGACGGCAGCCGCATCATCATTCACCAGACCGATGCGTTTGGCGTGAACTATATCGTGGAATGGGACGACGGCCTGCGTGCACAACGCTGGACATGCTATCGGCTCGACCCCCAAAACAGTAAAAAGGCGGGCAGCCGTAATGGCTGGTGGCACGGGAGAGATCCCTTTGCCGAAGACGAGCTGATACCTGCCGCTTACCGCACGACATTAACAGACTACAGTCAGATGACTCCACACTACGACCGTGGTCATATCTGTCCGTCAGCTGACCGCCTCAACTCAAAGGAAGCCAACCAACAGACTTACCTGCTCGGCAACATCCAACCGCAGCTCAACGGTTTCAACACCGGCGTATGGCTCTATATGGAGAACAAGATCCATGGCAACAGCTATGACAATATCAAAGGGTGGAACAATACGGCCTTCCGAGACACCTTATATATATGTAAGGGTGGCACGATCGACAACAACAACTACACCCGCTCCAACACTGGACTGGTCATCCCGAAATATTTCTTCGCCGCCATCCTTCGTGTCAAAAACGGACAGTACAACGCCCTCGGCCTGTGGTTTGAGCACAAAAACGATCACAGCACCAGCCTGAAAGCCTACGCGTGCAGCATCGACGAACTGGAGAAGCGCACAGGCATCGACTTCTTCTGCAATCTGCCCGACGACCGCGAGCGCGTCATCGAAGCAGCCCAACCCAACGATGCACTCTGGGGACTGGAATAAAAACAAAAATCATCCATTAAATAAGCACTGTCATTGTTTGAAGTTTTAACGCTCCTCTATGCGGAATAAAGAATATCAACGAATATCAAGAATATCTTTTATATATTCGACTATACTTGTTATTCCATCGAAGAGGAGCGTTAAAAGTCTGAACGATTATCGTGTACCTATTTAAGGATGAACTCAAAACATCTTTATTGTGAACTGATCACTTCTTTGCTGTCATCACTACCTTCCAGTGGGTCTTGCCCTTGTCCGTTCCACGCGTAGCAGCCTTGGCATTGTTGACGTTGTAGCGGTTGAACCAGAAGTCATCGACCTCATCACCATCCGAAGACCATAGATAGCCGGTGAACGTACGATCGTTGAGATTCAGATCGTTATAGGCAATGCGCATGACATAGTCTGTTGTGGAGCCACCTTCGTGAACTTCTTTGTAAGTGAGATAGATGTCCCCAGTCTTCGGGTCGATGTACCAGGTGAAGTCACGCTGCATCTCCTTCTCATTCGTCTGTGGGTTGTAGTCATATTGTGTACCCGTACCCGAGATAGCCGTGCTGTTGTATTGAACAAACTCAATGTCGGTTGAGTAGTAGATACTGTCAACGGCGACTCCGTGCTCGTCCACTTGGTAGGCCTTCAGGTCGCCGCGCCATTGTCCGTTGAGCGTCTGTGCCATAGCCACAAAGAAGTCCTGGTTGTCGACATTGTCGTCAGGCCGGTTATTATAGTCATCACCCCATGTCCATCCATCGTACCAGTCATCATACCAATAGTCCGGATCATCATCACAACTTGTGAAGAGCATGGGCATGGCAGCTATTGCTGCCACAGCCATCATTATCTTAAAAGTTTTCATATCTAAGAATATTTAATCCACCTTATTTTATCAGCCTTATTCTACCTTTCCGAAATGTCTTACCGGCTTTGCTGTGCTATCTGCCTGAGCACGAGTGCCGATAACATTTTTCTTGGCATAGCCATCGTAGTAATAGTCATCATCATAATCATAGCCCCAATCAGTGTAGCTATTCCAGTTGGGTGAAGACACCTGACGAAGACGGAAGTTAGCAACCTGATCACCATAGTAGATAGTACCCCTGAAATAACCATCGTATAAGCTATAGTTGCGAATCTCCAGAGATGTGCGCTCCTCCACGAAGTACACATTGATGACACCATTGGACACTGTCCACTGAATGTGATTAGCCACCTGGTTGTTGCGCCAAGGAGAGCGCTGGTAATAATCTATCCAATACCCAGTTCCGGAAGAGTAGGAATATGGATCTTGTACGAAGCAGATCTCCGAGGATATGACTTGATAGGATTGACCCTGGTATTCTGTAATCAATTCCATCTTACCTTGCCACGTCCCTTCAAGTGTAGTTGCGATATCGCTGTCGTCGTCGCAGGAGACCAGCGTGGTAGCTGTCAGTGCGAGGAGCAGCATAGAGATTATAGACATTAACTTTTTCATTGCCTTTTCATTTTTATGTTATTGATGCCGCAAAGTTAACGCATTTCTGTTAAACAGCAACGGGAAATCGGATATTTGTGAGAGGGATTTCCCTACTGTGTGAAGAGAATCCCGTTATTAATTAATCAAAAATAACCAGCAAAAGATGGGCTATCTCCATTCTTTTTTGTACTTTTGCCTTGCATTGTCTCCAAAAGGCAAGATGCGAAAACATAAGATTGTAAAACATAACAAAGATAAAGCCAAGAATAATAACAACAATGAGAACGGTTTACGAATTCAGTGTGAAAGACAGAAAGGGTAACGAAGTGTCCCTGCGCGAATATGCCAACGAGGTACTGCTCATCGTCAACACAGCCACCAAGTGCGGTTTCACCCCACAGTATGAGGAACTGGAAAAGCTCTATGAGAAATACCACGCACAAGGCTTCGAGATTCTCGACTTCCCCTGCAACCAGTTTGGCCAGCAGGCACCGGGCACCGACGAGAGCATCCATTCTTTCTGCAAGCTCACCTACGGCACAGAATTCCCACAATTCAAGAAGATCAAGGTCAACGGCGACGACGCCGACCCGCTCTATAAATTTCTCAAGACACAAAAGGGCTTCGCTGGCTGGGACGAGACACATCCTATCTACCCCATCCTCGACAAAATGCTCTCTGAGGCTGATCCTAACTATAAGGAGAACCCGGACATCAAGTGGAACTTCACCAAATTCCTCGTCAACAAGAAGGGACAGGTGGTGAAACGCTACGAGCCCACAGAGAAGATCGACAACATCGCCAAGGATATCGAGACGCTGTTATAATTTCACCCTATACCACCCTATAAAAAAATGGAGAACAACGACATGAAGACAAAGTGCTTAATCATCGGCAGCGGACCCGCCGGATACACAGCAGCCATCTACGCTGGACGTGCCGGTCTCAATCCTACGCTCTACGCCGGTCTGCAGATGGGCGGTCAGCTCACACAGACCACCGACATCGAGAACTTCCCCGGATTCCCTGACGGCATTGACGCCAACGAGATGATGGAAAACTTCCGCAAGCAGGCTGCACGTTTCGATGCTGACATCCGCGACGGTGTGATCACCGATGTGGACTTCAGCCAAAAGCCTTACGTGGCTACCACCGACCGTGGTGAGAAGATTGAGGCTGACACGATCATCGTGGCCACAGGTGCTTCTGCCAAGTACCTCGGTCTCCCCGACGAGGAGAAATATCGTGGACAGGGTGTCTCTGCCTGCGCCACCTGCGATGGTTTCTTCTACCGCAAGAAAGTCGTCGCTGTCGTCGGCGGCGGTGACACTGCCTGCGAGGAGGCCACCTATCTGGCTAACCTCTGCAGCAAGGTGTATATGATCGTACGCAAGCCTTACCTGCGCGCTTCCGAGATCATGAAGAAGCGTGTGGAGGACAATCCTAAGATAGAAATCCTTTATGAGACCAACACACTCGGACTCTACGGCGACAATGGTGTGGAGGGTGCTCATGTGGTCTATCGCAAAGGCGAGGCCAACGAGAAGAAATACGATCTGCCCATCGACGGCTTCTTCCTTGCCATCGGTCATAAGCCCAACACCGACATTTTCCGTGGCAAGCTCGACATGGATGAGGTAGGATATATCAAGACGCAAGGCGACACGCCGCGCACCAACATCGAGGGCGTCTATGCCGCCGGTGACTGCGCCGATCCCACTTACCGCCAGGCTGTCGTTGCCGCCGGTTCAGGCTGCAAAGCTGCGCTGGAAGCCGAGCGCTATCTGCAAGGTAAGTAAACGAAGAACATCATACAACTAAAAATGCCATACTGTTCAGGTCGGTCGACCTGAGCAGTGTGGCATTTTTTATTATGATAGGATTAACATCTTTTCTCTCCAAGGTGAATTAACGCCTTTTCTTTCCAAAGAGGTCTGAGTGAGTACCGGTTGTCAAGTTGATATTTCATTACTTTAAAACTGTATCAAACAATTCATCAACGGAATTCCATTCTGTGACTCTACCCGCTTTTACATCCTCACGAGTCAGATCTAAATCAGACTTCTTGGGCGTGACTACAGAAATACTACCAACACCTCGAAGCATTTGTATTGCGTTCTTGATCTTGTTAAGCAGTGCAGAGTCTTCAATTGTAACTATCAATTTTGGCGAGGTTATTGTATTTGAAGATGTACTCATAGCGATTCCTTTTTTTGCAAATATAACTCAAATTATTGGTTCTACCAAACGACTGATGGAATTATTTCCTTTTTTCCTTGCGAGTTTAACTCAAAACACTTATTTTTGCAAAAAAACTAAGAGACATGAATACTTTACAACTCAATAATAACGACGCTTCAATGGTGGATGCCATCTTCACCATAATTTCTCATCTTGACAAGAGCCTCCAGAAAAGACTCTTAATAAAAATAGAAACTCTTCTTTCCCCCAAGGAACATACGGAGAAACTTTCCCATGATTCAGCTATTCAATTTCTAAAAGAGAACGCTGTCAAGGGTGGTGAACGGGTTCCTTGCGATGATGATGGGAAAACAGCCTTGACAGACCTAAAATACTAAAGCCATGAGAATATTCTTCGACACAAATGTCTTTTTAGATGTTCTTTTCAATCGGCAACCTTTTGCTACAGCAAGTCGAGAAGCTGTATCCGGAGCTATTGAAAAGAGGTACGAAGGGGCTATTTCCGCTCTTACGATTGTCAATGCAGTCTATATATCAAAAAAATATGGATTATCACAAAGTGAAGCAAAAAACAAGATAGCATCACTCTGTCAATACCTAACAGTTTTAGATTTAAAAGGGAGTTATGCCACAGAATGCCTCAAAACCACATGGGATGATTATGAAGACTGCATTCAATATACTAGTGCAGAGCATTACTCATGTGACATAATAATTACACGAAACCCTAAAGATTTTGCAAATGCAAAAATCAGAGTCTTACCCCCTGATGCATTCCTTTTTGATCAATAACCTACCATGCGCACTCCTGCTTTTCTGACACTTCTGTTTCTCTGTCTCCCCGCCGGCACGTTGCTCGCACAGAGCCGACACCACGGCAAGCGACCGGACAAACTGCAAATACCCATAGACAGCCTTACCGTCAACGGCACGTCGCTGGGATCTGTCGACGTGGTGACCGAAAGCCATATGAACAAAGGCTTGGTCACCAACCCGCTCAACGCCCTCACGGGTCAGGCTGCCGGCGTAAACATCACGTCGGGTGAGAACCGCATGGCACAGCTCAGCTCCGTGCGTGTGCGTGGTACCACGTCCATCACCGGCGGCAACGACCCGCTGGTGATTATCGACGGCGTCTATTCCGACCTCAGCGCCCTGTCGTCGGTCTACCCCTCCGACATCGAGAGCTTCACCATTCTCAAGAACGCAGCCGAGACTGCACAGTACGGTTCGCGTGGCGCCTCCGGTGTCATCGAGGTGAAGACCAAACGTGGCAGCGGCACCCAGTTCCATATCTCCTACGACGGCAACCTCGGCTTTGAGTCGAAATACAAGACTCTCGACATGCTCGACGCCCCAGGTTATATCGCCACGGCGCAGGCACTCGGCCTTTATTATAAAGATGAGGGCAGCAACACCAACTTCCAAGACGCCATCACACGCACCGGCTACATCGCCAACCACCATGTGGCCTTCAGTGGCGGATCCAAGGAGTCAAGCTACCGTGCCTCACTGAGCGCCATGGACCACAACACCATCATCCGCACCAACTCCTACCGCAACTATGCCGCCAAGGCCGACCTCACGCAATGGGCCTTCGACGACCTGCTGAAGATCGACTTCGGCGTCTTCGGCTCGTCACAGAAAAGCCACGACCTCTTCAACCCCTGGGAGGTCTTCTACAGTGCGGCAGCACAGAATCCGACCATCCCGGCTGCCACCAATGCAGACGGCTCTGGCGACAAGAACAACACCGCTGAGCAGATCAACCACCCGATGGTGCTGCTGAAAAAGAAAAACGACACCAAGAGCCTCAACTTCGACACACACATCGACATGGACTTCAATCTCTTAGGGATGATCAGCGGTAAGAACGACGACAACGAGCCCGCGCTCCACCTGCTTCTGCTCGGTGCCTACAGCTATAACTCTTTGGAGAATGCCACCTTCTGCCCTACCTGGATCTGGGCACAGGGACAGGCCACCCGCGGCGAGCGCAAGACCGAGTCATGGCTGGGCAATGCACAACTGAAGTTCGCCGATACATGGGGCGCGCACCATCTCTCCGCCACGCTGCTGACCGAATATCAGAAGAGCAACGCCAGTGGATTCTGGACGCTCGTCAAAGGCTTCACCACCAATGAACTTGGCTACGACAACCTCGGTGCCGCCTCCACGATTCCCTACGGCGGCACAGGATCCGATGCCGACAGCCCCTCGTTGCTCTCGTTCATGGGTAGTCTGAGCTATACCCTTCTCGACCGCTACACGCTCGGTGCAAGTCTGCGTACCGACGGCAGCTCTATGTTTGCCAGCGGGCACAAATGGGGTGCTTTCCCCTCTGTGTCTCTTTCTTGGGATCTCACCAAAGAGCCCTTCTTCCGTCCTCTCAGCCATCTCTTCGGCATCATGCGGCTGCGCGCCAGCTACGGACAATCAGGAAACCTCGGCGGCATCTCGTCGTACTACTCACAAAACCTCGTCAAACCCATCGGCACCGTGTCGGTCGACAACACACCCACCACGACCATGGGACTCTTCCGCAACAGCAATCCCAACCTGAGATGGGAGACACGCTCGACATTCAATGTCGGCACCGACATCAGCCTGTGGCACAACCGTGTCGTGCTCACCGCCGAATACTACTATTCGCGCACCACCGACATGCTCTATCAGTACGATGTACCCGTACCGCCCTTCACCTTTGACAAGCTGCTCGCCAACCTCGGCAAGATGAGCAACCAAGGTGTGGAGATCGGACTCGGCGTCACCGCCATCAGCCGTAAGGACATGGAGCTGAATGTCAACCTCAACCTCTCGTTCCAAAAGAACAAGCTCATCTCGCTCTCGGGCGAATACAACGGCTATCAACTGACGGCACCAGACATCACGTCCATCGGCTCGCTCAGCGGCGCAGGTTTCCATGGCGGCGAAAACAACATCGTCTATCAGATAGTAGGCCAACCTGTCGGCGTGTTCTACCTGCCGCATTGCAAAGGACTGGTAAAGAACGAAAACGGTTCCTATATGTACGACATCGAAGATCTTGACCACAACGGGCGCGTCAACATCGAGGACGGCGGTGACCGATACATCGCCGGACAGGCCACACCGAAATGGACACTCGGATCGAACATCAGTTTCCGCTACAAGGACTTCGACATCTCGTTGCAGATGAACGGTGCCTTCGGTCACAAGATCTACAACGGCACGGCGCTGACCTATATGAACATGTCGAGCTTCCCCGACTACAACGTCATGAAGAAGGCGCCCGGCATGAACATCAAAGACCAGCGCGCCACCGACTACTGGCTTGAGCGGGGCGACTATCTCAACTTCGACTACCTCACCATCGGCTGGAACGTGCCTCTGCACTCACGCTATATCAGCCGCCTGCGCCTGTCGGCCTCGGTCAACAACCTTGCTACGATTACGGCCTACAGCGGACTGACGCCGATGATCAACAGCTATGTCGTCGACTCCACGCTGGGCATCGACGACAAGCGGTCCTACCCCGTCTACCGTACCTTCAGCTTCGGGGTGAGCATTCAATTCTAAGTTTCTGCGTTTCTGCCAACAAGTAAACCGTCATTCATCATGATGTCCATTCAACGTCTTCTATACTGCTTCGTCCTTGCGGCTTCCCTCTTCTCCCTGTCATCCTGTGTTGACGAGGACACCAAAGGACTGCTCCCGGAGGAGGAAGCCTACAACAGCAGCACAAATCTGTATATCAACACCGTCGCCACCTTATATAATTATATCGGCGGCAACAGCGACTCGCAAGGTCTTGAGGGCACCGTGCGCGGGCTCTACGACTACAACACCTTCACCACCGACGAAGCCATCATCCCCATCCGTGGCGGCGACTGGTACGACGGCGGCTTCTGGCAAAACCTCTACGAGCACCGCTGGACAGCCTCCGACGAGTCGCTCTACAACACATGGCTCTATCTCTACAAGGTGGCTATGCTCTGCAACCACAGCCTCGCCGTCATCGACGCCAACCGCAGCCTGCTCACCGACGGCGAGTATCTGTCCTATACCTCCGAGGTGAAAGCCGTGCGCTGCCTCTTCTACTACGAACTCATGGATATGTTTGGCCGCATCCCTTACGTCACGAAAGATCAAGAGTCGTATGCCGATGTCAAGCAGCAGGAGCGCAGCACCGTGTTTCACAACATCATCGACGAGCTGCAGTCATGTCTACCCTACCTCGCCAACGAGCACAGCAACCTAGAGGGTAACTACTACGGACGCATGACGCGACCCGTGGCTCAGTTCCTGTTGGCCCGACTCTTCCTCAACGCCGAAGTCTACGCCGACGATGACTGGACCGACAACCAGCGGCCCGACGGCAAGACGATGACCTTCACCGTCGACGGACAGACGATGAATGCCTGGCAAGCCTGTGTTCACTATTGCAATGACATAGAGAAAGAGGGCTATCAGCTACAGCCCGACTACGCCTTCAACTTCAGCGTACACAACGAGACGTCGGTGGAAAACATCTTCACCATACCCATGGACAAGATCAAATATCAGAATCAGTTCTGGTATCTCTACCGCTCGCGCCACTACGCTCACGGCGGCGCCATCGGCATGGATGCCGAGAACGGCACCTCGGCCACGCTCTCCACGGTCCATGCCTACGGCTACGGCACCGACAGCCTCGACACGCGCTTTGCCATCAACTTCTATGCCGACACGGTGAAGGTCGACGGCAAAGTGGTGAAGATGGAAAGTGGCGAGCCGCTTGTCTACCAGCCTCTGGTGATGGCCGAGAACCTGACCTACTCGCCCTACGAGAAGACAGCAGGAGCGCGTATGGCCAAATACGAGATAGACCGCAAGGCTTACACCGACGGAAAACTACAGGACAACGACATCGTGCTCTTCCGTTTCGCCGACGTGCTGCTCATGCGCGCCGAGGCAAAAGTGCGAAACGGAGAAAGCGGACAGACCGAATTAGATGCTGTCCGCAGCCGCGTGGGTATGCCCAGTCGGCCGGCAACACTCGACAATATACTGCGTGAGCGGCTGCTCGAACTGATGTGGGAAGGCAGCCGACGGAGAGACCTCATCCGATATGGGCTTTTCCACAAGGCCTACGACCTCAGACAACCCATTGAGAGTGAGAGCGACGCCCACACCATCGTGTTCCCTATCCCCACAAAAGCCATTGACCTCAACAACAAGTTGACTCAAAACAAGGGCTATAAGACGGAAAAATAGAATCAAACAACGGCTTATTCGTATCGCTGCAGCACCTGCGTCATGCAGCGCACGGCAGCATAGCCTTATAAGACTCATACCTTATTATTTATAGCTCCAGAGAAATTTATTCCCCACAAATGGCAAGAAATTGAAGAAAATTGTGTAAGTTTGCAATTGGAATACAATCACCAACTACAAATTGTCAAACAGAAAGCAATCATTATGAAGAGAAAGAAATTCCTTTTGGACGAGAAGGATGTCCCCCGTCAGTGGTACAACATCCAAGCCGAGATGCCCAACAAGCCCATGCCGCCGTTGAATCCTGCTACTCATAAGCCGCTTCATGCCGACGACCTGGCACACATCTTCAATCAAGAATGCTCGCGGCAGGAGCTCGATCAGGAGCATGCTTGGATCGACATCCCCGACGAGGTACGCGACAAATACTGCTACTATCGTGCCACGCCACTGGTGCGTGCCTACGCGCTGGAAAAGGCACTCGACACCAAAGCACATATCTATTTCAAGAACGAGTCGACCAATCCATTAGGTTCCCATAAGATCAACTCCGCCCTGCCCCAGTGCTACTATTGCAAACAGGAGGGTGACTCCAACGTGACCACCGAGACCGGTGCCGGACAGTGGGGAGCCGCGCTCAGCTATGCCGCCAAACTCTACGGACTGGAGGCCGCTGTATATCAGGTGAAGATCACGATGCAGCAGAAGCCCTACCGCTCGATGATCATGCGCACCTTCGGCGCTACTGTGGAGGGATCGCCCTCGATGTCGACACGCGCCGGAAAAAACATCATCACAGCCGACCCCAACCATCCCGGCTCCTTGGGTACCGCTATCTCTGAGGCCATCGAATTGGCTACCACCACACCGGGATGCAAATATACACTGGGCTCAGTGCTGAACCATGTCGCCCTCCATCAGACCGTCATCGGACTGGAAGCTGAGAAGCAGATGGAGATGGCCGGGGAATATCCCGACGAGGTGATCGCCTGCTTCGGCGGCGGTTCCAACTTCGGCGGCATTGCCTTCCCCTTCATGCGCCACGTCTTCGACGGCACACATAAGGACACGAAGTTCATCGCCGCCGAGCCAAACAGCTGTCCGAAGCTCACCCGCGGCAAGTTTGAATACGACTTTGGCGACGAGGCTGGCTACACGCCTCTGCTGCCGATGTTCACCCTGGGCCATGACTTCAAACCGGCCAACATCCATGCCGGTGGCCTGCGCTATCATGGTGCCGGCGTGATCATCTCACAACTGCTCAAGGACGGCTATCTCGCTGGCATGGACATTCCTCAGCTCGAAAGCTTTGCCGCCGGTGTACTCTTTGCCCAGACCGAGGGCATCATCCCGGCACCCGAAAGCTGCCACGCCATCGCCGCCACCATCCGCGAGGCCAAGCGCGCCAACGTGGAAGGCAAGGCTCCCGTCATCCTCTTCAACCTCTCGGGCCACGGCCTCATCGACATGCCGTCGTACATGAGCTATATCAACGGCGATCTGGCCAACTACACGGTGACCGACGACGAGATCGAGAAGAACCTCGAAAAGGTGCCGTTGACTATCGACAAGTAATTACAAACAAAAAAAACGACCTCCACAAGACTTTGCAAATGATATTGCAGAAGTCAAGTGGAGGTCGTCTTTATTTAGCAGCCAACAAGTAGGAGGCACGGCGTCTCGCCGTGCAAGGATGTGCGACGGGGATGCCGCACATCCTAAAATAACTGTTTAGTAATATAGCAAAAAAGTAATCATAACGATCTTTCTTACTATGCAACTATTCCGTGAAAGATTTGCATGACTATTTATCTCAAGAATTTGAGAATGAGAGAATTATTCTGTCGACAAGGAATAAAAAGAATTATCAGGCGAAGGCAGCGAAGCTGCTTATATTCTCCAATTCTTATCAATTCTCTATGATGCGCAGGAATTCTATAATTCTCAAATTCTTGATAAAATAATAGCGAGTAGTAAGACTTTAACTATATTCGCTGAATATTTATCTATATCTCACATAAATGCTCATGAATTAACCACGAATTTCTCATAAATATAATAATTTGTGAATGACTCGTGGCTAATTTATGATGTTTCAATGTTCAGAATACTTTAGCTGAATGCGCACGAATGATACAGGCTATACTCATTTGCTTACCTTCTTGATGATGCCTTGGCCTTCTTCTACTGCCTGCATGTTGAGCGGAATCAAGTCGTGATGGCGCTCAGGCAGCGTCTTGTAGAGTGCCTTCTGCAAACCGCCAGTGCTGACGATCGGACAGACTTTGAGCAGTCCGCCGAGGACAATCATGTTGAAGACCTTGGAGTTTTTCATCTCCGCAGCCTTGTCCATGGCGTCGATGCGATAGATGGTGATGTCATCGCGATGGGGCGTCTCGGCGATGCCATAACCGTCGTAGATGAGTATTCCGCCCGGTTTCACCTTAGGCATAAACTTTTCGAGTGAGGGCTGGTTGAGCACGATGGCGACATCGTAGTGGCTGAGAATCGGTGACGAGATGCGGTCGTCACTGACTATCACCGTCACGTTGGCCGTGCCGCCACGCTGCTCCGGTCCGTAGGCCGGCATCCATGTCACTTCCTTTCCCTCCATCAGTCCGGAGTAAGCAAGGATCTTTCCCATGGAGAGCACGCCCTGTCCTCCGAAACCTGATATGATAATTTCCTTTTTCATTGTCTTGCGTTATAATCGTGAATGACTATTTCAAGCCTGTAGTATCCTTGAAGTCGCCTTTATGATATTCCTCAAACATATATTTACGCATCCACTCGTTGGCCTTCACCGGACTGAGATGCCAACCACTGCTACAGGTCGAGACGATCTCCACGAGCGAAGAGCCCATGCCCTTCATCGAGGCTTCGAAGGCCTTGCGGATGGCTTTCTTGGCCTGCATGACCGAAGCCACGGTGTCCACGCTCTGTCGGGTGACATAGCAGGTGCCGCGCAGCTTGGCGGCCAGCTCGGTGATGTTGAGCGGATAGCCGTGCAACTCAGGATCACGGCCATAGGGGCAGGTCGTCGTCTTCTGCCCGATGAGCGTTGTCGGAGCCATCTGTCCACCCGTCATGCCATAGATAGCGTTGTTGATGAAGATGATAACAATGTTCTCGCCACGGTTGAGTGCATGGATGGTCTCTGCCGTACCGATACAGGCCAGATCGCCGTCGCCCTGATAGGTAAACACGAGACGGTCGGGCCACAGACGCTTGATGGCAGTGGCCAAAGCTGGTGCACGTCCGTGGGCAGCCTCTTGCCAGTCGATGTCGATATAGCGATAGGCAAAGACGGCACAGCCCACCGGTGAGACACCGACGGCCTTCTCCTCCATGCCCATGTCGGCAATTACCTCAGCCACGAGCTTATGTACGACACCATGGCTACATCCCGGGCAGTAGTGCATCGGCACGTCGTTGAGCAGTTCCGGCTTCTGATAGACAACGTTCTCCGGCTGAATGATTTCCTCCCTATTGATTTTTTCACTTGCCATTTTCTTTCAATTTTGCTTTAAGTTCTTCAACGATCTCCGTCGGGTCGGGCACGATGCCACCCAAACGGCCGAAATGGCTCACGGGTACTTCATTACCCACAGCGAGCCGCACGTCCTGAATCATCTGTCCGGCATTGATCTCTGCCACAAGGATGTGGCGCTTTCCCTTCGCCATCTCAGCCAGTGCTTTGCTCGGGAACGGCCAAAGGGTGATGGGTCGGAACAGTCCTGCCTTGATGCCCTCCTCACGGGCGAGCTCCACACTCTTCTCGGCGATGCGGGCAGCACTGCCGAAAGCGACGATCAGACAGTCAGCGTCCTCGCAATGTTCGGTCTCAAATCTTACCTCCTTCTCCTCAATTTCACGGTATTTGGCCTGCAGGTGCAGATTGCGCTGCTCCATGACTTCCGGTTTCAACTCCAGTGAGGTGATGATGTTGGGCTTGCGGTTTTTCGTGCGTCCGGTAGTGGCCCAAGGGCATTCCTTGATGACTTCCTCGTCGGTGCGGCGGGGCTTGAAGGGTGGCAACACCACCTTTTCCATCATCTGACCGATGACGCCGTCGCTGAGGATCATGGCCGGATTGCGATAGCGGAAAGCCAGCGTGAAAGCCAGATCCACGAAGTCAGCCATCTCCTGCACGGAAGCTGGGGCGAGCACGATGACGTTGTAGTCACCATTGCCGCCGCCACGCGTAGCCTGGAAATAGTCGCTCTGACTCGGCTGTATCGTACCCAATCCGGGACCGCCGCGCTGCACGTTGACGATGACACCGGGCACCTCGGCACCGGCCATATAGGCGATGCCCTCTTGCATCAAGGCCACGCCGGGACTCGACGAAGTGGTCATCACACGTTTGCCGGCACCGCCGCCGCCATAAAGCATGTTGATCGACGCCACCTCACTCTCAGCCTGTACGACCACCATGCCGGTAGTCTCCCAAGGCTTCAAGGCCGACAGCGTCTCGATGATTTCTGTTTGGGGAGTGATGGGATAGCCGAAGAAGCCGTCCACACCACAGCGTATGGCAGCGCGGGCGAGTGCCTCGTTGCCTTTCATCAGTGTTACTTCCTGTTCCATGATTCCTTATTTCTGGGTAGAAGCCACAGGCTCCTCCACTTCGATTCGTTTACGATAGACAGTGATGCATCCGTCGGGACAGACAATGCCACACGAGGCACAGCCGATGCAATCGTCCGGTCGGGCCGCCACGACGTAGGGATAGCCGTGAGCGTTGACCTTTCTCTCCGCCAAGGCGATGACGTTTTTCGGGCAAGCCACCATACACAGCGTACAGCCCTTGCAACGGTCCTCGTCAACGACAATGGCTCCAATGTTTTTCTTCATAACTGAAATGGGTATTATATAGGTTAAGGACGTTGTTCTTAGCACGCACAGAGCACGGCTAAGGATTATAGATGTCCTTACAATAAAAGTTCATGATGTCTTCCAGCATCTTCTCCGCCACCACGGCGGGACTGTTGGGATCAAGGGCAATGGCCTGCAGATAGCAGTTCATCGCGGCGGGGAAATCCCCCTGCCGCCGGTGTTCATTACCCTGATGATAGTATTCTTCGGAACTCATACTTCTTTTATCTTTTGCCTTTTTAGCAATACAAAAGTATAGATAATCCTACAAGCGACATGCATGAACGCTGACATTTTAAGCTATTTTTATATTGTTTCAACCAAAACTTGCACATATCCATAGATACGTGCATGTTTTGTTTTTATAGACCACAACAAAAGAAACAAAAACAGCCACTTCTTTTCGTCTACAATCAATAGAACGAAAAGAAGTGGCTAAAATCAAGAATTGCACATACGAAACAATTTTGTGCGATTTTTTAGCTATTTATAAGACTTCAACAATCGTGTTGCATATTTACTTACATTTCATGGCTTTGAGCACCTGCACGGCCTCTGCCACGCTGGGCACTTGGGCAATACGCACCTGTCGATGGCCGCGGCTGTCCTTAAAGGTACAGCGGCGCGGATTGTTCATCACATAGTGGATGATGCTGCCAAAAGCCTTGCTCTGATAGTAGGGGCTGTCTGGCTGTGAGACAAACTGCATGCTCATGGTACCCTGCTTGAGGATGATCTTCTCGCAGCCTTCGTCCTTGCCCAGTCGGCGAAGGGCTACCACCTGCATGAGTTCCTCGCCCTCCGGCGGCACGGGACCAAAGCGGTCGGTAAGCCGCTGACGGTAGGCTGCCAAGTCCTCGTCGGTCTCGATGTTGTCGAGCTCACGGTAGAGCAGCATGCGCTCACTGCTTCCGGGCACATAGGACTCGGGGAAATACATCTCCAGATCGCTCTCCACGGCACAGTCCTCGACGAAATCGCTGGCCTTGATGTCCTCACCGGCTTTGAGCTCCTCGGCATAGAGATCGCCGAGCTCTTCGTTTTTCAGTTCACTGACAGCCTGGTTGAGAATCTTCTGATAGGTTTCGTAGCCTAAGTCTTCCATGAATCCGCTCTGCTCGGCACCTAACAGATTGCCCGCACCACGGATGTCCAGATCCTGCATAGCGAGGTTGAAACCACTACCCAAGTCGGAGAAGGTCTCCAGAGCCTCTAAACGTCGGCGGGCTTCGGGCGTCATCGCACTGCGTGGCGGAGCCAGCAGATAGCAGAAGGCCTTGCGGTTGCCACGGCCCACACGGCCACGCATCTGATGCAAGTCCGACAGTCCGAAATGGTTGGCACCGTTGATGATGATCGTGTTGGCATTGGGAATGTCGATGCCGTTCTCCACAATCGTCGTAGAGAGCAGCACGTCGTAGTCGTAGTTGACAAAGTCGGTGATGACCTTTTCCAACTCTTCGGGCGGCATCTGACCATGACCGATAGCCACACGGCAGTCGGGAACATACTTATGGATGAGGTCTGCAATCTCCTGAAGGTTGGAGATGCGGTTGTTGACAAAGAACACCTGACCGTTGCGACTCATCTCGAAGTTGATGGCGTCGGCTATGACTTCGTGGCTGAAAGTGCACAGTTCGGTATGGATGGGATAGCGGTTGGGTGGCGGCGTGCGCATGATGCTCATGTCGCGGGCTCCCATCAGACTGAACTGCAACGTACGCGGAATAGGCGTGGCAGACATCGTAAGGGTGTCGATATTGCTTTTCAGCTTCCGAAGCTTCTCTTTCGTGGACACGCCGAACTTCTGCTCCTCGTCGATGATGAGCAGTCCGAGGTCGTGCCACTTCACGTTTTTGCCCAGAAGCTTATGCGTACCGACGACAATGTCTACCTTACCGTCGGCAAGTCCGGTGAGCACGTCCTTGGTCTGCTTGGCAGTGCGGGCTCGGGAAAGATACTCCACCCGCACGGGGAAGTCCTTCAAGCGCTCACGGAATGTCTTAAAATGCTGATAGGCCAGCACTGTCGTGGGCACGAGCACAGCCACCTGTTTGGAGTCGCACGCTGCCTTGAAGGCGGCACGCACCGCCACCTCGGTCTTACCGAAGCCAACGTCACCACAGACAAGCCGGTCCATAGGACGGGCACGCTCCATGTCGGCCTTGACATCCTGAGTGGCCTTGAGCTGGTCGGGCGTGTCCTCGTAGAGAAAGCTTGCCTCCAGTTCGTGCTGCATGAAGTTGTCAGCCGAGAAGGCGAAGCCCTTCTCATGGCGACGCTTGGCATACAGGCGGATGAGGTCACGCGCGATGTCCTTGATGCGTTTCTTGGCCTTCTCCTTCAACCGCTCCCAGGCTCCGGTGCCGAGCGTGCTCAGCCGTGGCGGCTCGCCCGTGTCACTGCCGCGATATTTCGAGATCTTATAGAGTGAGTGGATGGAGACATCGACCTTATCGTTGTTTTGAAAGATGATGCGGATGACTTCCTGGTATTGTTGTTCACCTGTCTTTCCATTGGCATTCTGGATAGGCACACGCACCAGGCCACCGAACTTGCCGATGCCAAAGTCGACATGCACCACGTAGTCGCCAATTTCCATCTCCTGCAACTCCTTCATCGTCAAGGCCATCTTGCCCGCACGGGCGCGGTCGGACTTGAGATTGTACTTATGGAATCGGTCGAAGATCTGATGGTCTGTGAAGAAGCACACCTTCATGTCGTCATCGGCAAAGCCCTCGTGAAGCGTCTTGTCCACAGGCGTGAAGACGATGCCTGAGCCCCGGCCGGCTGACATCGAAGAAGCATCGCCACCGCTCATCTCGTCGAAGATGTCCTTCAGACGCTGTTGCTGTTTGCGACTGTCAGCAAGGATATAGAGATGATAGCCGCGCAGGAGATAGTCCTCGAACGACTGCCGGAGCAAATCGAAGTTCTTGTGGAAGAGTGGTTGTGGCGTGACGTGGAACGTAAGAACGGCATGTGCGTCAGTGGCAGTGTGGCCATAGACGACACGGCGGAGCTCCTGTATGTCCTCCTTCAACTGCGAAGGCGTACAGAGCACGCTCTCACGGTTCATGTCGCGCTGTATCTCGGCCCGCTCGACTTCCGTCGCGTCTTCGAGCCGCTCGGTGAGTGCCTGAGAGGAAAACCCCTCGTTATAGACGCGCTCTACCGTGTCGCAGATGAAACTTAAGTCGCGGCAGACGAGGACGGCGTCGTCGGGAACGAAACGAAGGAATGGCACCTTCTCGGTAGTTTCCTTTGCCAATTCAGGCACAATCTCCACTTCCTTGCGCCGCTCCTTGGAGAGCTGATCCTCAACGGAGAAAGACCGGATGGTGTCGATCTCGTCACCGAAGAAGTCAATACGGAACGGCAACTCGCTGGAATAGGAATAGACGTCAAGGATACTTCCACGCACAGCAAACTGTCCGGGCTCATAGACATAGTCCTGCTCGGTGAATCCGAGATCGCGAAGTCTGTGTTCCACCTCCACGATGTCGATCCGCTGTCTCACGCTGAGCGAGAGCCGGTGGTCGTCGATATGTTTTTGCGAGACCACAAGTTCTGCCATGGCCTCAGGATAAGTGACGACAAAGAGTGGCTTGTCGTGAGCCGTATGTTGCTGTCGCGCCGCAATCTGGGCGAGCACCTCCGTGCGCAGGATCTCGTTGGCGGCATCACGCTGTCCGTATTTCACGGCACGGCGATAGCTCGAAGGGAAATAGTAGACGTCGTAGTCGGCAGGCTGACTGCTTTCCGTGCCCGTCTGACTGTCTTGCGAAGAATTCTTTTGTTGTTCGGCCTTGATTTCCTCCGCAACTTTCTTTTCCGCCGTGTTGAGGACAGCGGGCAAGAGATCGTTGTAGAAGTAACCGGCTTCGTCAGCATCCTGCATGACGAAAAGAAAGGTATTGTCCAGCCGTGGGGCAATACCTGCAAAAAGAGTCGGCAATGCCGACCCCACAATATCCTTGAGGAAGACGCTCTTGACAGAGGCGTCTTCCAAGTATTTGACCAATGCGCCGGCTTGCGGCAACCGGCCATAGAGTGTCTGTATATCGTGTATATCCATGTCTTGGCCTACCCTTTGATCTTGGGGTATTTCTTGAACCAGCCGTCGAGACGCAGACGCATCACGCCGAAGAGGGCCTCACTGAAGATGCCGCCACTCATCTTGCTGGTGCCCTCCCGACGGTTGACAAAGACGACAGAGACTTCTTTGATCTTGAATCCTATCTTATAGGCGGTGTACTTCATCTCTATCTGGAAGGCGTAGCCCTTGAAACGGATGTCGTCGAGATTGATCGTCTCCAGCACGCGACGGCGATAGCATACAAAGCCGGCGGTGGTGTCGCGGATGGGGATACCGGTGATGAAGTTGACATAGCGCGAAGCAAAGTAGCTCATCAGCACACGACCCATCGGCCAGTTGACAACGTTGACGCCGGTGACATAGCGTGAGCCCACAGCCACGTCACCACCCTCGTCGTGACAAGCCGCATAGAGACGGGGCAGGTCATTGGGATTGTGACTGAAGTCGGCATCCATCTCAAAGACATATTCATAGCTCCGCTGCAAAGCCCATTTAAAGCCGGTGATGTAGGCGGTACCCAGACCAAGCTTGCCCGACCGCTCGATGATGAAAAGACGGTCGCCAAACTCGTTGTCGATCAGGCGATGTACAATGGCTGCCGTGCCATCAGGACTGCCGTCGTCGATGACAAGGATGTGAAAGCACTTCTCCAAGGAGAAGACGGCACGTATGATGTTCTCGATATTCTCTTTCTCGTTGTAAGTGGGAATGATTACGATAGAGTCACTTTCATGCATGATGATATGTATTTTCCGTTACTGCAAAATTATAAAAATAAACGCAAAGTGCCAACAAATTGACGAAATATATCAGGCGTTATTGGTCGTCGTTGTGTACGTAGCCCTGATATTCTGGCGCCAGCCCGCTCATCACTGCCTCGTAGCTCTTGTCCTTGAGGTAGTCGATGTTCTCGCGGCCCTTGCCGATGGGCATGATGGGTTCGTGGATTGTCAGCTTCAAAGGATGCCAGCGCACCCAGCGCCAGTCGCGTGTGCGCGGCATGACGTTAAACGAACCGTTGATTGTCAGCGGACAAACGGGCAACTGCAACTCGTCGGCCAGCATAAACGCACCACGGCGGAAGATGCCCATGTGACCGGTGAATGTGCGGGCACCTTCGGGAAAGACCATCAGCGACATGCCCTCTTTGAGCACTTCACGCGCCTGGTCGTAGCTGGCACGGATATGCGATGGACCACTCTTGTCGACAAAGATCTGATGAGAATATTTGCAGGCTGGACCGACGAAGGGGATCTTGCCGATGCCCCGCTTCATCATCCACTTGAAGTTGCGGTTGAGGAAACCATAGATGAGAAAGATGTCGAAAGCGCCCTGGTGATTGGCTACGAAGACATAGGACTGCCCCGGCTTGAGATGCTCCCGACCTTCTACCTTCACCGGCAGCAATAAGATGCGGATGACAAACTCGCTCCACCACTTGCCGGGATAATAGCCCCAGAAGTGGCCGTTGCCCACTCTGCAACCGATAATGGTCATCAGGGCAATGACAATCGTGTCGACCAAAAACAGTGGTATGACGCAAAGTTCATAGAGACAGTACAAAAATTTTTTCATAGCTGTGAGATCTTCTTTCTATGGGTTAATGCTTTATTCGATGTAATGTGATGACATTGATCTCGGGAGGTACGCCAAAGCGGAAAAAGACAAGACCGCCGATGCCTGCCGAGACGCACATCATGCTGCCGTCGCGCTGATAGAGTCCGTCGTCCTCGGCATAGACCAGTCTGACCGGGCTGATGCCAAAGAGTGCGATCTGTCCGCCATGGGTGTGTCCGCTGAGCGTCAGCGCCACACGATGACTGGGTACGATATGGTCGTCCCAAGCCCGCGGATCATGTTGAAGCATGACGACGAAAGCCTTCTCTCCCACTCCATTCATCGTACGGGAAAAGTCGCAGCTGTCGGGCTTACGGAAGTTTTGCTCACCAGCCACCACAATGGAATCACCGCCACGATGGAGCGCGAAATGACTGTTGAGCAGCAGTTTCCATCCCATGCGCCGTTGCAGATCGATGACGAGACGGCGGTTAGCTGCCTCCACATCGGGACGGTCGTGGGTGTACTCGCTATAATCGTGATTGCCCAACACGGAGACGACACCATCGCGAGCCCTCAGTTGCCTGAGCAACGGCATGACGGGAACGATCTCCTGCGGACGGATGTTCTGCAGATCTCCGCCAAAGGCAATGAGATCGGCATGCTGGGCGTTGATGCTGTCGATGTCGCGCTGCAACAGCGCACGGCGCGCGCCGGTGAAACTGCCCACATGAGCATCAGAGAAAAACACGATGCGATAGCCGTCGAAACGCTCGGGGAGGTTAGTAAAATAGAGGTCGTTGCGCTGTACAACCAGTTCCTTGGTTCCTATAGTAGAACCATAGATGAGGACGTACCAGTTAATAAGGATGAGCACCACCGCCACGACATTACCCAGATTGACACGGCTGTGACGCCAACGGCTCCATAGCAGACCTAATCCGGAACAAAGCGCGAAGATGGCTTTGGGCCATACGATCAGTCCCACGAGGAACATATAGACGTTGACCCACGTAAGGTCAGCGGGAACAAAATCACGAATCGATACCAGCGCTATCGTATAGATGAACATCAGCATTCCCGGCAGCCACCACAGCAGCCTCAACCACCATCGTCCGTGATAGCGGCTACGCCAATAGTGCTGGTCGAAATACAAATCGGGCAGCACGATGGCAAGCAAGATAGGAATGAAGATACGCGATATCATCTATAGCCTTTCTTTGTCCTGTTCAACGCTTCATCAAGCTCACGCTAAGGAAACGACGCATCAGTTCCACGGGAAGTCCGCGCCGACGGGCATAGTCCCGCAACTGGTCTTCACCGATCTTTCCCAAATCAAAATAGTGCGCCTTGGGATGCGCAAACATCAGTCCGGAGACTGAAGCATGGGGATTCATCATGCCACTGGCCGTCAGACGGATGCCGATACGCTTCATGTCTATGAGGGAGTCAATAATGAAGTTCACGCTGGTGTCGGGCATCGAGGGATAGCCCACGGCAGGACGTATGCCCTGATAACGCTCGGCGTGGATGTCCTTCATGCTGAGATTCTCATCCGGTGCATAGCCCCAGTAGGTCTTTCTCACTTGCAGGTGCATCAGCTCAGCCGTACCCTCTGCGAGTCGGTCAGAGAGTACTTGGGCCAGCATGCGCCGGTAGACATCCTCGTCGCGGCTGTGGTTCATCGCCTCGTCGACGGTCGTGGCAAACACGCCTACCTTGTCGGCTTTGCCCTGGGAAAGCGGACGCACGAAGTCAGCCAGGCAGAGATTGGGCTGTCCGGGAGCAGAAGGACGTTGCTGACGCAACATCGGCAGGCGGGTGTCGCCCAACAGCAGGTCATCGCCGTCGCTGTTGGCATCGAACAACTCAAAGACGGCATGCGTCTGATGCTTGCCCTGCCATGCGTCGAGCAGTTCATTGGCGTCGGCATAGAGGCTGGCCTTGTCGGCTTCACTCTTCCCACTCATGCTCCAGGCATGGTCGAAATAGAGCCAGTTGATATAGGGTCGCACCTCGTCAATATCGTAATGAAGAACCATCGTCAAACCTCCTTCCTATTATTTTGTCAATCTGAATCTCACAGCCTCGCCACGACTGTTCTCATCAAACTGTCCTTGGTCGTAGATGAGCCGTCCGTTGCAGAATGTCTGCTTCACTTGCCATTCAAAGGTCTGTCCCTCCATGGGCGACCAGCCGCACTTGCTCTGGATGATGTCTGAGGTGACTGTCCACGGACTCTCGGGCTTCACGATGGCAATGTCAGCTTTGTAGCCTTTACGCAGGAAGCCACGGTCGCAGACCGAGAAAAGCATGGCGGGATGATGGCACATCAGCGTCACAAGCTTCTCGATGCTCAGCACACCTTCATCGACCAACTGCAACATGGCGGGCAAGGAGAACTGCAACATCGGCATGCCGGAGGCAGCACGGACACAGCCACCTTGCTTCTTGCTCCACTCATGAGGAGCGTGGTCGGTGCCGATCGTGGAGATTCGGCCATCAGTCAGCGCCTTGCGCAACTCCTCGCGGTCGGCCGGCATCTTGACAGAGGGATTGCATTTGATGCGAGCCCCAAGCTTTAGCGTGTCGGCAGCTGTGAACCAAAGATGGGCGATGACGGCCTCAGCAGTGATCTGAGGCAGGTAGTTGTCCTCGCAAGGCTCAAAGAGTTGCAACTCACGGGCTGTGGTGAGATGGGCCACATGCAACCGCGTGTGATGCTGCAACGCCAACTGCACAGCCAACGCGGTACTGCGATAGCAGGCTTCCTCATCGCGGATGATGAAATGGAAACGGACATCGGGATCGTCGCCACAGACGAGTTTGAAACGCTGCATATTCTTGGCGATGATGCCGGAGTCCTCGCAATGGGTCATCAACGGCAGGTCTAAGTCGGCACAAGCCTGGTAGATCTGATGCAGCGCATCCATCTGATCCACGAGCATATTGCCCGTAGAGGCACCCATGAAGAGCTTGATGCCGGGGATACGTGTGGGATCGAGCTGCCGGAAGAGTTCTACATTGTTGTTAGTGGCACCGAAGAAAAAACTATAGTTGACGTGACTCGTCTGTGCTGCTCTTGCGAACTTGTCGTCGAGCGCGTCCAGAGTTGTCGTCTGAGGCTGGCAGTTGGGCATGTCAAAGAAGGTCGTCACTCCGCCGAAGGCAGCGGCTCGCGACTCACTCTTGATGTCGGCTTTCTGTGTCAGTCCCGGCTCACGGAAGTGGACATGCTCGTCGATGATGCCGGGCAAAACGTAGCACCCCGTGGCGTCTACAGTGTTGTCGTAGTCTCCACGGGGTGTCTGCTCATTCTCTATAATGTCTTCGATGCGGTCGTCGTTGATGATGAGGGACCCTCTGAAGGAGCGTCCCTCGTTGACGATGGTTCCGCCTTGTATCTTTGTTCTCATTATTTATATATAGTATCAGTCATCTTCCTCCTCACTCTCTGGCGATTACTCTCCTTCGACAGGAGCCTCCTCGGAACCCTGTTCCCCTTGCTCTGTAGTCGGCTGAGCCATCTCGTTGGGAGTCGGGCCGTCTTCCGGTGCGGCTTGCTGTGCGGGTTGTGGTTGTGCGGGAGCGCTTTGCATACCATTCATGATATTTTGGTTTTGCTGAGCAGCCTCGTAGTATTCCTTGACCATCGGATCGTTTTTGAACTTCTCCGTGGCCTTGCTCATGATATCCTCAATCCACGCGTCGAGCATAGGCGCGTTGTAGCGGTTCATGCAAGTGTTGATGAAGATATACGGCCCCAGCACGTTGTCGAAGTTATCCTCCACGAACTTAGTGACCAGTTTATCCATTCGCTGATTGATACGGTCGTTTTCCGCCGCCAGCTTAGCGTTGACCCTGTTCATGTTCTTACCGTTCATGATAGCCTGATCATGGACATGCACGAGTTCAGCACTTTGGTTCATCAGCTGCGTGAACTTCTGTCTGAATTTTGTGAGCTTGTCGTTGAGCGGTGTGCCAGTGACGCTTTCCTGGGTGTTATCTATTTTCACTTGGATATCTCCACTCTCCAGCACTACCGGCAGTCCATTGTTCTCATCCAGCAGGATGCTTCCCACTCTGACGGAATCTACCGAACCTGCAAAATGGAACTGACCGTGCACCACATCACACGAGTCAAGATTCTTCAATGCCGTATCTTTCAGCACCTTGAGATATAGCTTCTGCCCATCGAGCGTAGAGACGTTCGTTGTTCCGGTGATACTATATGTATTGGCGCAAGATGTAAAGGCCAACAAGCCGAGCATGAAGTATAAAACTTTATTCATAGACGTTTCGTTCAAGCAACACAAAGATAATATGTATTTGTGACGCACAAAAGAAAATTAATGCTATTTAGTGAAAGCACTAACCTTTTATATTTTTTTTGGAGAGCAAATAATCGATTCGGTGCACAGTGTACACTTCGATGACAGCACCTATCAACAAAAAGACTACCCATTTGTTGTAGAGGTACGTTACATAGTCGATATAGTTGTGAAACAGGGGACGGAAAAAGCCATAGGCGGTATCAGCCATGAGCATACCTCCAACGATGAAGCAGAGACCTGCCATACTCTGAATACGCCTCAGCCGCTTCAACGCCAGGTCATCGCCCTGATAGGTCTGTTGGGCTTGCACCAGCGTGAAAAGGACGGCTCCCAACAGGAAGATCCAGCACATTAGCTCACGATGCCAGAAGAACACAAAGCATCCGGCACTAATCACCATCAACGCGCCGCCGACCATAAACAGGATGCTGAGCGCTTTACTGATTGGTTTGATAGAGTTGTTCATTGTCTTGTTGTATCTTGTCGCTGTCTATTCGCTGCACATCCGTGCTGAGGATGAAGATATCCTCATCGTCGGCCTTCATGAAGTAACGCTCACGGGCTATCTTCTCGATAGCCTTCGGATGCAGTCGCAACTCACGAAGTTCACGTGTGGCAGCCTCGTTTCTCTCGTTATACATTTCTATCTGGTCGTTGAGCTCACTGATCTTCAACCGATAACGCACATGCATCAGCAGGCTGTTCTCATCGAGAAAGCCCACCAAGGCGACACCGATCACGATCGTGATCAAGTATTTGTAGTGCGCCATTAGACGGAATATCATGTTCAGTTTGGTATTCATGCACCAACGATTTCAATAGAAATTAATTGCAAAGGTACTGCAAACGCAGATAAATACAAAATAAAACCGGAGTTTTGTTTTGCCTTTCACTTAAATAAATGTATCTTTGCATTATCTAATCGATACACATCAACAAACAACACATTATATATATATGAGTAACTATATCGTCTCCGCACGCAAATACCGTCCAATGACCTTCAGTTCGGTCGTGGGTCAGGAAGCGTTGACGACTACACTGAAAAACGCGGTCAAAAGCGGTAAGCTCGCTCACGCCTACCTCTTCTGTGGACCACGAGGAGTAGGCAAGACGACATGCGCACGCATCTTTGCCAAGGCGATCAACTGTGAAAATCCCGCAGAGGACGGCGAGGCCTGCAACCAGTGCGAGAGCTGCAAAGCGTTCAACGAGGGACGCTCGATGAACATCTTCGAGCTCGACGCTGCCTCCAACAACTCTGTTGACAGCATCAAGACGCTCATGGAGCAGACACTCATCCCGCCCCAGAACGGTAAATATAAGGTATTCATCATCGACGAGGTGCACATGCTCTCACAGGCTGCCTTCAACGCCTTCCTTAAGACGCTGGAGGAACCGCCAGCACATGTGGTGTTCATCCTGGCCACTACAGAGAAGCACAAGATCCTGCCTACGATTCTCTCCCGCTGTCAGATCTACGACTTCGAGCGCATGACCGTGCCACGTATCGTCAACCACCTGAAGATGGTGGCTGAGAAAGAGGGCATCTCCTATGAGGAACAGGCATTGGGGGTCATCGCGGAGAAAGCCGACGGCGGTATGCGTGACGCACTGTCTATCTTTGACCAGGTGACGAGTTTCTGCCAAGGCAACATCACCTACAAAGGTGTCATCGAGGATCTCAATGTCCTCGACAACGACTATTATTTCCGCATGGTCGACCTTGCACTTGAGAACAAGGTCAGCGACATCATGCTCTTGCTCAACCAAATCATCTCCAAGGGCTTCGACGGTTCTGGTGTCGTGCAGGGCCTTGCCACCCACATCCGCAACGTGATGATGGCCAAGGATGCTCAGACGCTGCCGCTGTTGGAGACCAGTGACGAGCAGCGCCAACGCTTCCAGCAGCAGGCTGCCATATGCCCGACGCCCTTTCTCTATCGTGCGCTGCGCATTTTGAACGAGTGCGACATCAACTACCGCCAGAGCAGCAACAAACGACTGCTCGTGGAGTTGACGCTGATACGTGTGGCACAGATCACACAGCCCGACGACGACAGCGCCGGTGCGGGGCGTAGCCCCAAGATGTTGAAAACCCTGTTTAAGCTTATCACGAAATCACCGGCCAATACGGTCCCGCAGGTAACCGGGTCGGTGAAGACCAACCGCAAGCCGGCAGCACCTGTCGGCGCGGCCTCTGACGCCACTACGACAACAACCCAACCGGCAACGGCTACCGTCGCCACTGCGGCCACGGCAAATGCAGGACAACCCGCTGCCACTGCTACACAGCAACCCACGATGGTCAAAGGACCTCATCTGAAGCTGAGCAGCATCGGCATGACCTTTCAGTCAATGCTGCATCCCGAAAAGAAAAAAGAAGAGGCTTCCCCACTCGACGCACCGGAAAAGACTACCGGAGAGGATACGGCAAAGCGATTCACGGAAGAGGAACTTGCCTTGCAGTGGGTACAGATGTGCAACCGCATGCCTCAGAAGTTTGTGGGACTGGCATCCAGACTGAAGAACATCACTCCGCACATCACGGACTATCCCAACATCGAGGCGGTCATCGACAACGAGATTTTCCTCAGCCAACTCAACGAGATCAAGCGGAAGATCTGCCGCACGATGCAGGTGACGCTCCACAACGACAATATCCAGCTGACCCTGCGTCTCGCCGACACCGCCACTACCAAGAAAGTATTCACCAAACGCGAAGTCTTTGACAACCTGAGAAAGGAGAACGCCGCGTTTGAGAAGCTAAGAGTCTCATTGGGGCTGGAGCTGAGCTAATCTTTAAAGTAGACAAGCATGCAACAGCTATGAAGAGTCTTTTGCCTTTAGATCATTACAATAAAAGTAACAGCCCTAACCTACATAATTCATGGACATTCATATGAATTATCATATTCATGAATAATGCAGGCAAAAGAACAAAATGCTATTCTCCATGAATAAGCCCGGCCAAATAACGACGCATGGATCAACCGCACCCACGGAGTTAAGAGAGATATAATTGTCGCTGGAAGTTGTCGTAAACCTGCTTGGCTGCCTTGACGCCGCCTAAGGCCGAGAGACCGGTGTTGATGTCGCGGAACTTCTGCTCGATCAGTCCCGGCAGGTTGTTGCGGCGCAGCTCCTTCTCGCCGTTCTCCACGTAGGCGACGATGATGTAGTTGACGAAGCTCTGCTGTGCCGGTGTCAGCGTGTCGACGAAGCCCTGCGTCTTCTGGGCGCGCTGCTTCCGCTCGATGGGGCTGACAGCGTAGGAGATATATTCCAGCACGTCGAGCAGGTCGGCATTGTCGGCGTCGATGATATGCCGCACCTGGTCGAGCACATCGGTGTCGTAGCCTGCCTGCCCCAGTTTCTCCAAGAGCGTCTCGCGCGTTGCCGGGTCGGCCCATTTCTGTTTCAGGTCGTCGATGGACGAGTAGAAGTCGGGCAGCTTGCCATACATCTCCCTGATGAAGTCCTGCGCCGGCACGGGCTTGCCCTCCGGACTCCAGAACATCACCTCGCTCTGATAGCGGATGGCGCGCCGCTTGCCGTCGGACAGCGCGATGACTGTCGTCTGCTTCTTCGGCTTTCCGCCGCCGGGCTCACCGCCGCCGTGATGGCCTCCGCCACCGGGCTGGCCGGGATCGGGTTTCTTGCAGGTGCAGGGGTTGTTGCCGCAGACGGGACATACCGCCTCACCGTCCCACTGTGGTTGGGCGAAGTGCTCGTAGGCCTTGACGAAGTCGAAGACGGTGAAGAAATACTTGCCGTCGTAGAGTCGCGTGCCACGGCCGATGATCTGTTTGAACTCTATCATCGAGTTGACGGGGCGCATCAGCACGATGTTTCTCACGTTCAGCGCATCCACGCCGGTGGAGAGCTTCTCGCTCGTGGTCAGTATCGTGGGGATGGCCTTCTCGTTGTCCTCAAACTCGTTGAGGTATTCCTCGCCCTGTTCGCCGTCGTTGGCCGTCACGCGCACGCAGTAGTCGCTGTTGTAGTCACCCGTGCGCTCCTGATGATATTGGTTGATCATGTCGCAGATGACGGCAGCATGGGCTTGGTTGGCGCAGAAGACGATCGTCTTCTCGCCGGGGTCGCCCATCTTGTCCATGAACTGGCGTACGCGGCCGCGGTCACGCTCGGCGATGGCGATGTCGCCGTGATAGAAGTTCTGCTCGGTATAGGTCTTGGCGGGATCCACCTCGCCGGCCAGCACGGTGTCGTCGGGCGTGTAGTGATATTCGTCGATGGTCGACTTCATGTTGAAATGGCGGAACGGCGTGAGAAAGCCGTCGTCGATGCCCTGTCGGAGCGAGTATTCGTAGGCGTGGTAAGAGAAATACTGATAGGTGTTAACGTTCATCGACACGCGCGGCGTAGCCGTCAGTCCGAGTTGCACGGCAGAGGAGAAGTACTCCAGGATGCCCCGCCACTCGCTCTCGTCGTTGGCGCCGCCACGGTGGCACTCGTCGATGATGATCAGGTCGAAGAAGTCGTTGGGATACTGTCCGAAGTAAGGCTCCTCACCGGCCATGAACGTCTGGAAGATCGTGAAGAAGACAGATCCGTTAGTGGGCACGCCGCCGCCTTTGCGCACCGATCCGGGACGGATTCTCACCAGCGCGTCGGAGGCAAAGCCGTTGAACTTGTTGAAGGCTTGGTTGGCGAGGATGTTGCGGTCGGTGAGGAAGAGGATCTTCGGTCGAGTGCCGGTGCCGGCTACGTTCCATCGTGTCTGGAACAGCTTCCAGGCGATGTGGAAGGCGATGATGGTCTTGCCCGTTCCCGTGGCCAGGGTGAGCAGGATGCGTTTCTCGCCGCGTGCGATGGCGTCGAGGACACGGTTGACGGCAATCTCCTGATAGTAGCGCAGCCGTTTCTCGCTGTCGCTGTAGAAGGGCTGCATGCGGAACAGGTCGCGCCAGTGGTCGGCCTTGCCGAACTGCCGCTGCCAGAGTTCGTCGGGCGAGGGAAACTGCGCTCTCTCCCGTTCGCCGCCTTGCGGGTCGCGGTCTATCTCGTAGATATGGTCACCGTCGGCGGCATAGGTGAAGCGGATGTCGAGCGTGCTGGCATAGTCCTTGGCCTGCGCCACGCCTTCCTTGTATCCTACCTCGTCGCTTTTGGCCTCCACGACGGCGAGCTTCACGTTGCGGTAGATGAGCACATAGTCGGCCTTCTTTGGTTTGTTTTTCACGGTCTTGCTCACCTTGCCTCGTGTAAAGCGGTATTCCGTGGTGACATAGCTGCCGTCCACCACGCCCCATCCCGCAGCTTTCAGCTGTGGGTCGATCTTGTGAAGTCGTGTATCGCTCTCGTTCATAGACTGGTTGTTATTTCTGCGCCTCCACGTATTTCCACTCAGTCACTGTTCTTTCCTTTATAGAAAAGTTGATACCGACCTTGAAAACGTGTCTGCCGTCTTGCCTCCATGGCAGTGCATAAGCCTTGTCGTCAATCTGCGCTAAAGCCTCTTCGGCCGACTTGTCAAGTTTCAGTTCCATGACAAAGATGGATGTCTTGGTCTGCACTAAGATGTCCACGCGCCCCTGTGCGGTACGTGCCTCTGCCTGTATGGTGAAGTTAAGCACCTCAAAGATCGTATAGATAATAGCCTGAAAATCTTTTTCATGGTTGAGATGAACGTCATAGGGAAATCCGGCGAGGAAAACACGCAAGGCCTCCATGGCACTGTCGATGTCGTTGGCCCGCATGGCATTGCCGAAACGCAGTCCAAAGGACGTGCGTTGTCTGCCATAGGTGGGAGCCAAGTAGTTGAGCGTAAAAGTGTTGAACCCCTGCCTGACCTCTTCGTTGGGGAAGGCAAGCGTGTAAGCACCATATTCGTAATTTTTGATAGTGATGTAGCCGCTCTGGTACAAGATGGGCACAGGGTCGGAGGCTTGCTCCGTGGGTGCGTCGAACTGGTCTTTCGTTGCCATCACATCTTCAAGGTCGGGGACGAGCATGCCGTTGTCACGCATCAACTCCAAGAGAAAGGTGGGTGTGCCGGAAGAGAACCAATAGTTTTGGAAATCCTTGTCGGTGAAAGCGTTCAGCAGGCTGTAAGGGTTATAGATGTTCTCGCCGTTGGCTGAGAAGCGGTAGCCGTCGTACTGCTGCCGCAGCTTATCCACCACCTCGTCGTAGGTCATGCCATTGGCTTGGGCAGTCTCTGCGATGCCTTCCTGAAAGTTGTCGAGCATCTCCTGCTCGGTGATTCCGCAGATAGCCGCATAGTCATCCTTCATGCTGATGTTGGTGATGTTGTTCAGCTCGGAGAAGATGCTCAACTGTGAGAACTTGGTGATGCCCGTCAGAAAGACAAAGCGCTCAATGCCCTCATTGGCCTTTAGCGGACTGAAGAAGTCGCGCATGATATTCCTGATCTGCTTCCGCAGGTTCTCGTCAGTGATGCTGTCGAGCATGGGAGCGTCATACTCGTCGATGAGAATCACGGCCTTCTGCCCCGTCTGCTTGACGGCCGTGCGGATAATCGTATTCAGTCGTGCGCTATAGTCACGCAGATTCGCAGGCACTATGTGGTATGGCTCCTCGCAGATGCCAAGAACCATATTCAGCACACCGTGCAGGTTCTCAACACTGTAATATTTTCCACGGCTCAAGTCGAGGTGGATGACAGGATACTTTGTCCACTCCGTCTCCAGCTTCTCAATGGCGAGACCCTTGAAGAGTTCCTTCCTGCCCTCAAAGTAGGCTTGCAAAGTAGAGACAAGCAGCGACTTACCGAAGCGGCGAGGGCGGCTCAAGAAGTTGTTCTGTGTTCCATGAGCCAACTTATAGACAAACTTGGTCTTGTCAACGTAGGTCATCTTCTCCTTAATTATCTTCTCAAAGGTCTGTATGCCTACAGGATATTTTCTCTTCATCTGTTCCATCATGCGGTCTTCTTGTTTCTTTTGCAAACTTAAGCAATTATTTTGTAATAAGCAACTATAAGTGAGGAAATTCTGCCTCCTTCAACTGGTTAGTGACACTAACCACTTGGGGTGCCTCCTTGCGCAACTTAGCCTTCAATGATTTCCAGTAGCTTCGTGTCTTGGTCGCACATTATTTATATGGTGTTGCCGTCGTCTTATTCAAACGTCTGGCGCAAGATGGACTGTTTTAAGGCTGCGCACTCAGAGAGGGTGAGGGTGAGGTTGGATTCTAAAGTTATAAGTCCTCTACGTATACTATCCAATTTTGAAGTTATACAAATCTGTTCTTTGTAATCTTTTGGTAAAGAAGTTTTGTAAGCGAATAGGCTGTTTCTATTAATCTTCGGCATTCCTGCTCTTGCTGAACTCTTAATTGCATAGTCCGTGAAATCTTTAGAGATTAATATATAATAGAGGAACTCCCGTGTCACCTTATTCTTTGGTGACAAAGGATACATATCAGCACTACATAGTCCACAAAAATCCGGCTTCGCAACTTTGACCAAATATGGACGTATTTTGTTATATAATACTGCTTTGTTATCAAAAAAGAACTTACCCGACGACAGTTTCTCTTCTTTTGCTGTCTTCAAATTAACCAATTTACCCGAGTAAGATTCTATGTTGGCACCGCCAACATGCAGCATATTAATATAATCAGCTTTTGTCGGGTTAACTAATGCGGACTCGATTGAACATAATTCATCCATTGAAACTTCCTCCCATCCTTCTTTCGGCTCCATCATTTTAGCCAAAGCCGACAGGAACAAGGCCTTGGCATCATTGAGGGACTTTTCTGCGTTCTTTGCTACAGCATCAATCTTCGCAAAGGTAGAATCGAGATAAGTGACAATGCGTTGCTGCTCGGAAAGAGGAGGGAACCCGATTATTGTTGGACTTAAAGTTTTCCTCGTAATCTGTGGCTGTGCCGCACCTGTAATAACTTTAGAGAAATCTAATCCTATTAATTGATATTTTAAGAAAGGTTTTGCTATAATTTGAGACTTTGGTTTAATGACCATAGCATTTCCATTAATCCACGAAAGAGGCTCAGACTCATTAATAGCTCCGCATGTTGCACCTCTACAGCATAAAAGGACTTCGCTTTCTTCATGATTATACCTATCGAACCTACCGATAATTCCGTTGGCTCCATAAACTTTATATTTGCCATTAGGAATTAAGTCTTTTGATGATATCGTTTTTGGCTGATATATCTCGCAGACCTCTCCCAACTTCTTATATTCCCATCCCTTTTTCATATCATCTCCATGATTTGTTTGAGCAATTCGGTGTTCTCCTTATTCAGGTTAGCGAGCACAGAGGCGATTTCCTGCGGTGTGCGCTCATCTACCTTTTCCACCTTGTTTGGGTTCTTCACGCTGAGGTCGTAGCTGTCGTCGAGCGCAGCCGTGTCGAGACTCCACGAGTGCTCGCTCTCCGCCTTAGTGGGCTGGAGGGCGAGGAAGTCGGCGAGGTCGTCCTCGGTGAGCGGATGCGTCTTGGTGAAATGTTTGTCAAGCTGGTAGTACCATACCTTACGAGTGGGCTCGCCCTTGCGGAAGAAGAGCACCACTGTCTTCACGCCCGTTCCCGTGAACACACCCGACGGCAGGTCGAGCACCGTGGTGAGGTTGCACTCGGTGAGCAGCTTCTTGCGCAGCGCCACGCTGGCATTGTCGGAGTTGCTGAGAAACGTGTTCTTGATGACGATGCCGGCGCGACCGCCCGGCTTGAGCATCTTGATGAAGTGCTGCAGGAACATATAGGCCGTCTCGCTGCTCTTGATGGGGAAGTTTTGTTGGATCTCCTCACGCTCGGCCCCGCCAAAAGGCGGATTGGCGCCGATGACGCTCACCTGGTCCTTGGGCTGGATGTCGGAGAGCGGTTCGGCGAGCGTGTTGGTCTTCACCACGTTGGGGCTCTCGATGCCGTGGAGGATCATGTTCATCATGCCGATGATATAGGCCAGCCCTTTCAGCTCCTTGGCATAGAACGTATGCTTCTGCAAGGTCTCCTCGTCGGTGGTGCCCGGCCGTGCGTGGTCGTGCATATAGAGGTAAGCCTCGCAGGGGAAGCCGCAGCTGCCCGCAGCACCGTCGTAGAACGTCTCGCCGATCTGTGGCTTCAGCACGCGGATGATCGTGCGGATGAGCGGACGGGCGGTGTAGTACTCTCCACCGTTGCGCCCAGCGTTGCCCATCTGCCGCAGACGCTCCTCATAGAGTGCCGACATCTCGTGCTTGTCGTCGGCCGTCTGGAAGTGGAGCTGGTCCACCTGCTCGATGACGCCGCGCAGCGTGTAGCCGCTCGACAGCTTGTTGGCGATCTCGGTGAAGATGACGCCGACCTTGTATTCGATGGTGTCATTGACGTATTTGTCCTTGAACTTCGAGAGGTAGGGCCACAGCTCCGTGTTGACGAAGTCGAGGAGGTCCTGGCCCACGAGGGCGTGGGTATGGTCGTAGTTGCCCTCGGCGTCGCGTGGCATGGCCCATGCGCTCCATCGGTATTTGCCGTCGATGAAGCGGTGGTACGCCTCACCGGTGAGCTCAGCCTTGAGCTCGCGCGTCTGCTCCATGTCGTCGAGATACTTCAGAAACAGTATCCACGAGCTCTGCTCCACATAGTCGAGAGCCGTGGAGCATCCCGCGTCTTTCCATAGGATGTCGTCTATCTGTTTGAATACACCTTCAAAGTTCATTGCTGTCGTCGATATTTAATGATACTTACAAAGGTAATCATTCTTTGTTGAATTAGCACCCTTTCATCTAAAAAAAATCCATCAGACAATAGCTTCCGCGACTTTTTGCCCTCTTTTTTACCCTCAGAAAAGGTAACTATTCAGCTGACAAGTAGGAGGCGCGACGTCTCGCCGTGCAAGAATGTGCGGCGAGGACGCCGCACCTCCTACTGCAAAGCCAGTGAATAACTGCTTAGTTATATAGAAGGAGACTACGCCATCCAACGGCTAACGGCCATAAGCGCAGACGGTGCAAGCATGCAACACCGACGCTTACCGTTCAGACAGAAATCCCACGCAACCCTTGCGGCTACGTGGGATCTTTTAGTTGATCACAGCGCCTCATCATCGGGCTTGTTCACGCTTGAGCGGGGCGTGCTCTTCTTTCCCGAATGAAGATGCAACTTCTTGCGAAGCAACCAGCGCTGCTTTCTCTGCTCATATTCCTCGCGATGACGCTCCAAGAAATTATCTGCCATGGTCTGAACTCCTTATTAATATATACTCCTTTTATATTATATACAGCAACTTATAGACTGATGGACTCTATCCGCAGTTTCAGGATACCGGCGGGCACCTTGACATCCACGACATCCCCTACCCGCTTGTTGAGCAAAGCCTGTGCTATCGGAGACTTAATGGAAATTTTTCCCTCACGCAGGTTAGCCTCATGAGGACTGGCCAGCGTATAGCAGAGCTTGCGATCGTGAGTCAAGTCGGCAAGTTCCACCTTGCAGAGCAACTGCACGCTGTCGCCGTTGACCCGGTCAGCATCGAGCACACGCGCATGAGCCAAGACATTTTGCTTGAAGCGGATGCGGCCGAGCAGACGGGAGTGCTCACGCTTTGCCGCACGATATTCGAAGTTCTCGCTCAAGTCGCCCTTGTCACGCGCCTCAGACACGGCATCAATCGCCTTGGGCAACTCCACCTTGATCATATGATTGAGCTCGGCTACAAGTTCATCGTAGCCTGCTTGTGACATAAATTCCATGATAAACCTTTGTCTTGAATGATATTATTTATTGTGCAGTAATGTATTGCGGGGTTAGGGCAGCCACGGAGGGCCACCCCTACGACGTCACCGCATCCGCATTAATATTGACGTCACCGCATCCGCATTAATATTGGCGTCACCGCATCCGCATTGATATTGACGCAACCGCATCCGCGTAGTTATAGCGTCACCGCCCCCGAATCAATGCCACCCTTTACCGGCGCTTGCCTTTCTCAACATTCCGTTTCGTGCTGGGTTTTCTCTCGCCAAGCTGCTTGCTGAGCGCATAGGCGTGATAGAGTCCCAGCTCGCCGGCCTTGCTGAGATCTTGCTGAGCCATGTGGAGATTACCACTATAGTAATAGGCCAGTCCACGGTTGTAATAAGCCTCAGCCAGACGGGAGTCTATCTGCAGCGCACGTGTGTAGTCATCGATGGCATGCGCGTAGTTCTTTTGGTCGACATAGAAGTTACCACGATTATAGTAGAGGTAAGCATTCTTGGGAGCCAGCTGGATCGCCACGGCATAGTCGCCCTCCACCTGCGAGGTCTTCATGCTGACGTTCTGTCCCTTAGAAGCCTCATAGTCGTTGAGCATCAGCTGGCAGATAGCGCGCTCGGAACGGCCGAGCACGCTTTGCTTCTCCATGGCCACATAGTCGTCGAGATCAGAGAGCGCGTCGTTGTAGTTCTGCAGTTCGGCGTATGCCACGGCACGCTGCAAGAGCAGGGCCGCACGCTGATGCGGGTCTATCTCTTCCTTGATACCTTCCGAGAGGTTGTCAACGAGCTGGAAGATCTGCTTGGAGCTCACGTCGTCCATCTTCTTGCTTTGGTTGCAAGTCAAATACAGACGTTTGAGCGGCTGCATCGTGTTGTTGAACTGCTCCAGCGTAGTATCGAAGGCCTTGCTGCCATTGACTGTGTTGACATAATTGAAATACGACAGGCGATAGGACGGCAGCATAGCAACCTCGACAGCATTGTTTTGGATGGCGCCACGGATATCGCTCTTGTATTCATGCTCGACGGTCTGTGGCTGATCCTCCACGACGATGTCGTTATATTTACTGATGTCGATCTCGGACCGCTTGCGCACCTCTCTCAGCTTCTTACGACTCCAACGTTGCTGGATACCCACATGCTTATCCATCTGAGCCTTGAAGATGCGGAACTCATCGAGTTCCGCCTTCGACGTCATTCCCAACTTGCGATAGCATTGCGCACGCTGGGACAGCCCCGTCCAGAAATTGGGGAACTGACTGATGACGGCAGAATAGTCACGGATAGCCGAGCGCAGGTTGCCGAGCTTGTCGTTGAGCAAGGCACGGTTGTAGATAGCCATGAAGTTCTGTGGCTCCATCCTCACCACAAAGTCGAAGTCCTTCAGCGCACGGTTGTCGTCACCAAGCTGCAGGCGCAGCAAGCCACGATTGTAATGAGCCAGGAAGTTGTTGGGATCCAGATCGATAGCCATATCATAGTCAGCCATCGCCCCGCGCAGGTTGTTGAGGTTGAGTCTCACCAACGCACGGTTGACATAGTTGTGCACGACTTTCGGACGCAGATAGATCAGCTTGCTCAGACAGGAGTCAGCGACAGCCCAGTGTTTGCGGTTGAGAGCGATGGCCGAGCGCGTTGCCCACGCATCAACATTATACGGGTCGATGGTGAGGCTACGGGCCAGCCAGTGGTCAGCCTTCATCGTATCCTTCTTCTGCAAATAGATTTCCGCCTTCAGCGAATAAGCCGTCGCCGTCTTTGACCACCGCGAGATGATCGTGTCAGCGTCCTCCAAGGCATGGTCATAGTCCTTGACGTTCAGCCGGCAGATCGCCCTATTGGTCCAGAAGCTGGTCACCGAGGGATTGAGATGGATGGCCCTGTCGTAGTCTGTGATCGCGTCAGCATATTTCTGCTGGCGGATGCGCGACATGGCACGAAGATCAAAGATCTGTTCGATATAAGGGTTGAGGTCTATAGCATGGGACGCGTCTTCCTCGGCACCTACATAGTCGTCGAGCGAGTACTTCGCGGCAGCACGGTCATACCATGGCAGCCACAGATAAGGCTTTAAAGCCAAAGCCTTGTTGAAATACTGTATCGACAACACATAGTCCTCGTAGTGCAGAGCCACCTCACCAGCGGTGATGAGACGGTCCACATTATATTGCGCATTGGCATGGGAAACAAAGAGCCACACCAGCGACAGAAGAAACAATCTGACCTTGTTCACCTTAATACCTGAGATCCTGAAAAACGTTATGCTTTACCTCTTCTATTTGTAACTATTCAGCGAATGAAGTTGAAGCCCTACTGCTTGCTATTTTCTTTTTATCAAGAATTTGAGAATTAAAGAAAATCCAGCATATCATTGTGAATTGATAAGAATTGGAGAAAACAAGCAGCTTCGCTACTTTTGTCTGATAATTCTTTTTAATTCTATCGATAGCAGAATTCTCTCATTCTAAAATTCTTGAGATAAAATAGTCACAGAATTCTTTCGCTGAACCGTTACTTTTACTTCTTGTGAATCGTCTTCACACGATAGGCGCAGCGGAACTTGCCCTGCATGATGCCGCGGAGCTTGTTGCGGATGAGCTGCTTGCGCAGAGGTGACACCTTGTCGACATACATCACGCCTTCGAGATGGTCAAACTCATGCTGCATGACGCGGGCCAGATAGCCGTCAACCCACTCGTCGTGAGGAGTCATATTCTCGTCGAGATACTTCACGTGGATGCGTTTCGGACGTGTGACGTTCTCACCGAGACCGGGAATCGACAGACATCCCTCCTCAAGCGTCTCCTTCTCCTTGTCGTCATATTCAAGGATATGGGCATTCACAAACGCATGGCGGAAGCCCTTGTACTCAGGGAAATCGTCTTTCAGCACATCCAAGTCGATGACAACCACACGGATGGACTTGCCGATTTGAGGAGCAGCAAGACCCACGCCACTGGCATTGTCAAGCGTCTCAAACATGTCACTGATCAACTGCGGCAGCGATGCGTCGCTTGGGTCTATATCCTGAGCCACCTTGCGGAGCACAGGCTGTCCATAAGTATAGATGGGTAATATCATATTCTTCTTTGTGAATTCATAAAATCTTGCAGGATGATGGTGGCACTCACCTCATCCACGAGTCCTTTGTTCTCTCGTCTTGTCTTTTTCTTCACGCCTCCTTCGATGATGGCCCGATGCGCCAATACCGAGGTAAAGCGCTCGTCGTAGTAGACGATCGGCACCGCCGGCATCTCCTTGCGCCACCGCTTCACGAAGGCCTCCACGCGCGCCAGATTCTCAGACGGAGCGCCATTGGGCTGAGTAGGCTTACCGATGACGATCTTCTCCACGTTTTCCTCCGAGATATACTTCTTCAGGAAATCCATGAGATCTTTCGTCTCCACCGTAGCCAGACCATTGGCAATAATCTGCAAAGGATCAGTGACGGCAAGCCCCGTCCGGCGCTTGCCGTAGTCGATGGAAAGAATTCTTCCCAATGTGTCTAACTATTTGGGAAATTATTTCTTAAAAAGCAACCAAGCGTCGCTCTTCGGATTGAACTTGCTACCACGGATGGCGTCACGGCTCTGCACGGCACTTGCCTTATCATCTGAGGTAGACGCGATGACACGGTACATGTTCACCTGAGGATTATAAGCGATCTGAGCGTCATAGCCGCCCTGCTTCAGTGTGCTCTGCAATCCCTCGGCGTTAGCCTTCAAAGAGAAAGAGCCCACTACGACACTGTAGGCCTGCAGGCCCTTGCCGCTGACGACAGTAACGCTCTCGCTGCGCACATTGGCATTGTTGACATTGGTCACAGTAGTCTGGTCAGCCTGCTTCTCAGCCAGCGGAGTCACCACGGGAGCCTCGTCCTGCACGGGCTTCTGCTGATTCTGCTGCTCTTCCTGAGCCTTAGCCTTCTCGTAGGCCTTCTTATAGGCGTCTTCTTTAGTTCCACAACTGGTAAAAGCGAAAGCAAGGCACAGTGCTGTGCTTAATAACACATATTTTCTCATTATCTTCTATTTGATTTTAATATTATTGTTCTGTTGACATTCTCACTCTTTACGTCTAAAGGCATTCAACCTTTTATTTTGCGAAATTACTAAATTAATTACGAAAGCATCCTTTTCGTGCACATAAAGTTTGTTAAATCAGTGAATCATAGGCTATTTAACAAAAAATATATCTGCAAAACATGCCATTACGGAAAAAAAATCATATATTTGCAATAGATAAATTTAAAACCACAAAACACTAAGTTTATGAAGACATTAGGTTATATCTCAGCTTTCTTGGGTGGCGCCATCGCCGGTGCTGCCATCGGTCTGCTGCTCGCCCCGGAGAAGGGCTCAGACACCCGCACGAAGATCTCCGACGCTGTTGATGATTTCTGCAAGAAACACGACATCAAGCTTGCACGCAAAGATGCTGACGATCTTGTAGACGACATCAAAGACGCCGTAGACAGCACGAACGCATAGGCCAAGCGGTTTCCGCAAACCGTAGCAAGCCCATGCACAATGGACGAACACTAATATAATAAGGAGTAAATTGAAAATTCCGTTTCTAACCCGGCGAGGCCAGCGCAAGCAAGACGATGCGTTGCACGAGCCTCGCCAAGGTTTGTTTCATCAAGACTTCCACATGTTTTCCAACGACCAAAACATAGAGACCATCGCCCAACTGGTGGAGAGCGTCAAGCACTACGCCAGTCTGCAAGGTGAGAATGTGAAGTTGGAAGTAGTTGAGAAGGCCGTCAGGGTGCTCACCGTCGTGGCGATGACCGCCATCTTGTCCCTGATACTGATGTTGATTCTCATCTACCTCAGTTTTGCAGCTGCCTTTGCGCTCACTCCTCTCGTGGGCTCTGTAGCTGCCTTCCTCATCATTGCGGGCATCTATCTGGTGATACTCTTGCTCTTCCTTATATTCAGAAAGAGATGGATTGAGCGTCCGCTTGTCCATTTCCTCGCGTCCATCTTATTAAGCAATTAAATCATGAACAACCATACCACAGACTTTACCACCTACCGCAGCCTGGAAGAGATCGCCATGCGCAGAAGCATCCTCAAAGAGCAGATCGACCAGGACCGCAAGAAGATCCAGCAACAATGGCAGTCGCTGTTCCGCAAACCCGAGGGCTTCAAGAGAGATGCCACGCCTTCAAAGCGCATTGGCAGCCTCGTCAACACGGGTGCCGGACTCCTCGACGCTTTCCTCTTGGGATGGAAGCTCTACCGCAAATTCAAGAAGTGAGCTACGAGGCTACAACTGTGCCAAATACTGTTCAAAACATTAAAATACAAGCCCAACCTTGTTAATAAAGGTTATTATATCATCATTTATGGGTGGATTTGGAACAAAATTCGAGAAACATTCGTAACTTTGCACCATGTTTTTCATAGTATTAGATTTAAGGTTAACAAGGTTGGAGTACAGCGGTACTCCTTTTTTTTATGCCCATACGTCAAGTACATCCTTATTTTCTCATCTGAGAATCTCTCTGCTTGCAGCATTTCTACAAGCAATTTTCCCCTTCAAAAACACGTTCTACACCTCTATCTTCATGCCGTCGTACGGAAACAGGCAGCCTTCCGGCAGTCTCGCGTTGGCCTCGTCATAGAGTCCCACGTCGTGGGTAAGATGGATGATAAAGGTTCGGCGCGCGCCCAACTTCTTTCCCATGGCGACAGCGTCGGTAATGAGCTGATGACTATGGTGGGGCTTTTCCCATCTGAGTCCATTGACAACCAGCGTATCGACGCCCTCTAAGAGGGCCAACTGACTGTCGTCAATATCCTTCATGTCGGTGATATAGGCCAGCGAACCAAAGCGATAGCCCAGGACGGGCAACTTGTCGTGCATCACCTCGACAGGCAGCACGTCGATGTCGCCCACCCGCAACGGCTCTTCTTTGTGCAGCGTATGGAGCTCTATCTTCGGCACGCCGGGATAGAGATGTTCCGCGAAGCAATAGGGAAAATTGTGTCTGACGGCCTTCACGCAGGGCTCATTGCCATACATGGGGATGTCGCCAAGACGACAGAAAGGCCGCAGATCGTCCAATCCGCCCACATGATCGTAGTGGGCATGAGTGAGCAGCACAGCGTCGATCTTGCGAAAAGGCAGCGGCAACAACTGCTGACGGATGTCAGGACCGCAGTCGATCAGGATGCGCGTGGACGCAGTCTCCAGCAACGCCGCCGTACGCAGACGGTGGTCACGCGGATCCTTGCTGTTGCAAACCGCACAATGACATCCTATCACCGGCACGCCGTTGGAGGTACCGGTACCCAAAAAGGTCAACTGCATCTTTGCCATCACTTTCCTTTCGCGCCCTACTCTATCGAATGTTTACTTCCGGTTTCAATTCCAAGCCGAACTTTTCTCTGACATCAGCCTGGATGGCATGCATCAGCGCGACGACATCCTCGCCCGTAGCACCGCCCAAGTTGACGAGCACCAGCGCCTGCTTCTCATACACTCCGGCGCGTCCGAGCTTCTTACCTTTCCATCCACATTGGTCGATGAGCCAACCGGCCGGGATCTTATAGTGTTTCCCGCTGCCCGGCTTCTCGTCGGGTGCGTCGAAATAGCGGAGGTCAGGATGCTCTTCCTTCAGCCGCTCAAAGGTGGCCTCATCGACAATCGGATTCATGAAGAAGCTGCCGCCATTGCCGAGCACGGCGGGATCAGGAAGCTTGGCCTGACGGATGCGTATGATCACGTCGCGGAGCTGTTGTGCCGTCAGCGTGTTGACAGCGATGTGGTCTTCTTCCAGCACACGTCGGATATTGCCGTAGTCCAACCGTGGGCTGAACACTGGTGAAAGGCGATATACGACCCACGTTATCAGATACTTGTCGCGCCATTCATGCTTGAAGCGGCTCTGACGATAGGCATACTTGCAGTCTTCGGCGGGTATGGTCACCTGACGGCCGGTAGCGATCTCCACAGCTTCAACGCTTACCAGTGTGTCTTTGGCCTCTGCCCCATAAGCTCCAATGTTCTGCACGGCAGAAGCGCCGCATTCACCAGGAATGAGACTAAGGTTCTCCAGCCCATACATCTGATGCGCCACAGCGTAGGCCACAACATCGTCAAAAGTGGCACCGGCCCAACAGCGCAGCAGCATATTGCCCTTTTCGCCGGTCTCGGCATGCACTTCGAAACGCTGATCCGGGCTGACCACTATGCCTTGGAAATCATGGGTGAGCAGCAGATTGCTGCCACAGCCCAGAATCAGCAGAGGAAGGTCGGCATGATCGCGAATATAAGCTGCTGCCTCCACGGCGTCAGCCGTAGAAGAGAACTCAAGATATTCATCGCACTGTTGGTCCATCCCAAACGTGTTGTGATGGAGCAAAGGATAGTGTTGCTGTATTTTCATTACCGTCGTTTCTTTTCAATCTATAATAAAGTCCTACCCGCCCTCCTTCAGTTGCTAACAGCTGAACTTAACGAGTTTCCATCTATTGCCAAATCTGCGGAAGACATAAACCACCTCATTACTGTTGGCAATGCCACGGATCATAAACACCTTGTAGTTGGTCTCCTTGTAAGTCTGACCATATATTATGTTGTAGATCGTACCGCTCGGCAGGATTCCCGGCTTGAAGTCAGGCCACTGCTGCGACATGATGATACCAGTCATCGTCTCCTGATCATTGGTGGGGTCCGGACCAGAGAACTTCACCTCATCGGCCATACTCCTCATCTGGAAGGCTGAGTCTACGGCAAAGCGTTGGTAGAACTTCAAAAAGCTGGCATTGTCGTTCTGATACATCGGTTTATAGTTGACCGATGTGAGCATCCACTTGCCCTGGATGCGGTTGAAGAGGAACTGCTGCACGGTCTTGAGATGGAAGAAGATCTTTTCCACCACCACGTGATCGATCGACGTATCCTTGGCGAGCTTCACCTGCTTCTCATTGTCCAAGATCAGCGTATAGTAGTCCTGGTGCATGAAGAAATGCTCCATGTGCCATTGCCCCTTCTCGATCTTCTTCTCCAGCTTGCCGTTGCGATATACGGGCAGCGGGAAGACAATGCGCTTGAGCTGCAACTTGCGGTTGGCGGCAAAGTTAAACACAAAATCGTCGAACAGCTCATCAGCTGTCTTCGGCATCGGTGTCTGCGAAATCAAATTTTCTGTAGAATCCTCCCCCGTTGTGTCCGCGGCAGCACTGTCAGACTGTACGGAATCAGTCTGCTCCGGTTTCTTGTTGGTGCATCCGTAGGGTACAGCCAATGACAAGATGAAAGCAAGTAAAACAACTGATAAAATTATTCTTCTCATAAAATCATTCATAAGCTTTGGCAAAATTACATATTATTTTTTAGATAAGAAGTATTTTTCCAATAAAATTAGTACCTTTGCACTCAGAAAGATAAAATTTACAGACGATGATACTAGACAAGATAGATCAACTTCTCAAAGAAGTATCTCAGCTGTCTGCTAAGAACGCAGACGACATCGAGCAGCTCCGACTCAAGTATTTGAGCAAAAAAGGTGAGATCAATGCCGTCATGGCAGACTTCCGTAACGTGGCCGCAGACCAGAAAAAAGCCGTAGGCATCAAGATCAACGAGTTGAAAAAAGTCGCTCAGGACAAGATTAACTCTCTGCGCGAGCAGGTTGCCTCTACCGATACCGGCGACAACCACGAGGACTTGACACGCACGCCCTACCCGATCGCCTTGGGCACCCGTCACCCCCTGACCATTGTCAAGAATCAGATCATCGACATCTTCCAGCGCATGGGCTTCACACTCTACCACGGACCAGAGATCGACGACGACAAGCACGTGTTCACGATGCTGAACTTTGCCGCTGACCATCCCGCACGCGACATGCAGGATACTTTCTTCATCTCACAGGACAAGAGTGACGTGACCAAGAACGTGTTGCTGCGCTCTCATACTTCTGGCGATGAGGCGCACTATATGGAAACTCACGAGCCGCCTATCCGCGTGCTCTGCCCGGGACGTGTCTACCGCAACGAGGCCATCTCGGCGCGTGCCCACTGCTTCTTCCATCAGGTCGAGGGACTCTATGTCGACAAGGGCGTGAGCTTCACCGACCTCAAGCAGGTGCTGCTGACCTTCGCCCGCGAGATGTTCGGTCCCGACACGAAGATCCGTCTGCGCCCGTCTTACTTCCCCTTCACCGAGCCGAGCGCTGAGATGGATATCTCCTGCAACATCTGCGGCGGCAAGGGCTGCAACTTCTGCAAACACACGGGATGGGTGGAGATCCTCGGTTGCGGTATGGTCGACCCGCACGACCTTGCTGCCTGCGGCATCGACCCGGATGTCTACACCGGCTATGCCTTCGGCATGGGCGTGGAGCGTATCACCAACCTGAAATACCGCGTCAACGACCTGCGCCTCTTCTCCGAGAATGACAAGCGTTTCCTCGAAGAGTTCCAGAGCGCGTTCTAAGCTTCATCCTATACACATTATATATTAGGCACACCCGAAAGGCCGGTTTCGCAATAAGCCCCTTCCCGGTGTGCCTTTTCTTTTGTCTCACCTCTAACCCGCTTCCTCCGTTATGCCCCACCGTCTCCAAGATTTAGAACAGCGCACCGCTCTCCTGCAACAACAGCTCACCCTTCTCCGACACAAGAGCCAATGGTTCACCGTGGCGCAGATCGGCTTGTTTCTCGCTGCCGTCGGCATGGTGGCCTGTGCCATCACCTATCAGCCAAGAGTCTTATACGCTCTCTTGGCTGCCATACTCTTCGCCGGCTATCTGCTGCTCCGCCGCACCGATGGCCGCAACAGCCGTGACATCGAGCAGCAACAAAGGCTGATAGCGGCCTACCAGCGCGAGATCAGCTACTTCCATGGCGACTACAATTGTTTCGACGAGGGCAAGGACTTCGTCAATCCCTCCCATCCCTTTTCCTTCGACCTGGATCTTTTTGGCAAGGACTCTCTCTTCCAGCGCGTCTGTCGCACCGTCACCGTCGGGGGCCGCAACCTGCTCGCACAGTGGCTGACCAAAGAGACGGTGGACGGGAACCGCAAAGACTTCATCGCAACCATCGTACAGAGACGGCAAGCCGTGGAGGAGCTTGCCCGCCACGACGACTTTCTGATGAGCATCAAGGCCTCGGGACAGCACAGCGACAAAGCCGAGAAACGACTGCTGCGTACCGACTGGCTGGCCGAAGCCCTCTCGGCGGCGCACGCCCTGGAGCTGCCCAAGCGCTGCTCCCCCCGGTGGTTACGAGGGATGAGAGCCGTCATGCTTATCGGCTTCTACCTGTCGGTCGTCGCCGCGCTGACCGGTTCCGTGTCTGTCGTCCTGCCCATCACTTGGGGCACCCTGCACCTGCTCTTTGCCACGATCTTCCCGGGCAATAGCGTACGACGCATCATGACGACATTGCAAAACATCCACACACTGTCGGAGGGGCTTGACCGTATCATCCGGCTCACCCTCGCTGAAGAGTTTCACGAAGAGGTGAGCAAAACGTTGCAGGCCTCCCTGCGACAACAGGCAGCAAGCCTCGCTGAGATGGAGCAGATCCTTCAGAACATCGACAATAGAAACAATGAGGCGGGCATACTGCTCTTCAATGTGTTTGCGCTGATCGACCTGAACATCGTCCGCCGCTTCAAGTTGTGGCAACAGAGCAGTGCTGACTTCGAGGCGCTCATCCGATCGGTGAGCCTGCTCGACGCGCTGGTCTCTCTCGCCTCTTACCGACAGAACGAACCGGCAACGACGTGGCCTATGTTTGTCGACACGCCGTCGATGGTCTTTGAAGGCAAGGGACTGCGCCATCCCTTCCTGGGCATGAAGGCTGTGGCCAACGATGCCGTGCTACAGGATCGCAACTTCTATATCATCACGGGAGCCAACATGGCAGGAAAGAGTACCTATCTCAGGACGGTGGGCATCAGCTGGGTCATGGCCATGGCGGGGCTACCCGTCTATGCCGAGCGTCTGACGCTCTCGCCCTGCCGGCTGTTCACGGGCATGAGGACGAGCGACGACCTGACCCACGGCATCTCTTACTTCAACGCGGAACTGCTTCGGCTCAAACAACTCATCGGCGTGCTCGACGACACGCCCACGCTGGTCATCCTCGACGAGATACTCCGTGGCACAAACTCTAAGGACAAACTCCATGGTTCCCAAATCTTCCTGGAGTATCTCTCACGGCACAATGTGACAGCAATCATTGCCACCCACGACCTCGAACTCTCTCAGATGGCCGAGGATCATGGCGACCGCTTCCACAACTACTGCTTCGAGATCTCCATCGGCGAGCAGGTCTCCTACGACTATCGCATCACGCCCGGCATCGCCAAGAACCAGAATGCCACCTATCTATTAAAGAAGATGATCGCGGAAAAAGATTAGGCGAGGACTCACTCAACCACGCGACATCTGCTCCTTCTTGACAGCAGCGCACAGTGGCAACGTGAAGACGACACACAGAGCCGCCCCAGCAACGATTACCAAGGCCGACGAGACGACCACATTGCCCATCGTCACTAAAGGAGAAGCCAGGGCGCCAGCCACAAACTGAGAAGCGCCAAAGACTGCACTTGCCGCTCCCGCATTGTCGCGCTGGCTGTCCATGGCGATGGCCGTACCCACGGGCTGCATCATACCGAAGGAGATCATCATATAGATATAGCACGGCATCAGCATGGCCAACGGTGCATGGAGCAGCTGACAGGCAGCAACCAGCAGCGCCGAAACCAACATGTCGATGCTTCCCCACTTCAGTGCTGTGTTCTCGTGATGGAAACGGGTGCACAACAACGTACCCAAACCGATGAAGAATGCGTTCATGCCAAAGCACAGTCCAAACTCAAAAGCCGATAAACCATATACGGTCTGAAAAAGGAACGGCGAAGCGGAGATATAGGCGAAGAAGCAAAAGAAGCTGCACATGATGGCGATCGTGCTCAGCGAGAAGCGTCGGCAGGTGAACACCCGGAAAAGATTGGCATAGGATGTGCCCAGTCCGGCACGCGTACGCTTGGCTGGTGGCAGTGTCTCACGCAAGCGCAATGAGCACAGCGCAAGCACAATGCCCAACACCAGCAACACCAAGAACACGCCTTTCCAATCCGTGATACCGGACAGCGCACCGCCAATGATTGGAGCGCAAACCGGTGCCACGCCATTGACAGCGCCCATCAGCGCCAGGAAGTCGGCCAGCTGCTTACCTTCGTACATGTCAGTGGCAATGCTCTTCGACAATACCAATCCACCGGCTCCGGCCAGTCCCTGCACCACGCGCAGAGTATTGAAAACAACAATATTTGGAGAGAACAAGATAAGCAACGAGGCCACGGAAAAAAGCACCATCGCTCCCACCAACAGTTTCTTCCGCCCGTATTTATCGGAAAGCGGACCTATAAGCACCTGTCCCACGGCCAGTCCGACCATTCCAGCGGTCAGCGACATGGCTACGGCAGAAGGCGAAGTAGCAAAATAGCTTGCCATCTCGGGCATGAACGGTAAATAGAAATCGGTGATAAACGGTCCAAATGCTGTCAGCATGCCCAACGTGACCGTTACGAAAATGCTTATCTTCTTCATGTGCCTGTTTGAATTGTCTTCTCTTATCTGTTTGCAACTGCAAAGTTACCACTTTTTTCTAATTTTTGAAAAGCTCACGTTTGCTTTCATCAACTTAAGGCCGTTACTCCTTCTTGCCCGAATCTGTAACATCCCTGTTCCTCATTATTCATGAATATTATCTCTCACATGAATGTCCATGAATTGGCCACAAATTTCTCATAAACATAATAATTTGTGAATAATTTGTGGTTAATTGATGATCATTCAATGTTCAAAACAATAAGATTGAATCTTCATAAATTATCCAGCTACGAGATTGCCAGCGGAAGCCCATGGCGCGACAAGAAGAGACGGAGCTTTCGCTGTTCACCTAAAATTATTGACAAACAACCTTCACTCTAATCTTTCATTCTAGAGAGGAAAACTTCGCCCAAACCACATCTTCCTCACTTGAAAGACACAAAAAACAAGCGTCTCAACCACAAAAAAGTGAGATGATCGTATGAAAAAGGCCTTTTCACACGCTCATCTCGGCTGTTTTACAAGATGAAATAAGCGTGATGACGAAAAATTCTCTAGAGAATTTTTCATCAAAAAGCCTTTCTGACACAAGCACCCTATTGTCAAGAAAGTACAAGCATCGGATTATCAACTCATTGCAGAGATTTGCGAAAATCGCGAAAAAACGGTCCAAGACGCCTCTTGCTGGAAAAGAACGTCAAAAAAAGCCCCGTTTTTTGTCACTAATCTCAACAATACGGAAACAGCTACATATAATTATGTGGTTATTCAACCTATAAATTTGGTCTTTCAGATAAAACTTTGTATCTTTGCATAGTTTTAGTCTAAGACAATTGATCATGCAAAAACCCGTAGTCATTGCCGGACCTTGTGTCATCGAGTCTGCCACTTTGCTCGACACCGTAGCGCAAGAGCTTGTCAGACTCAACGCCAAATATGACATCGACATCATCTTCAAAGCCTCTTTTGATAAGGCCAACCGCACCTCACTCCACTCTTTTCGTGGACCGGGACTGGAGCGCGGACTGGAGATGCTGGCTGATGTGAAACGCAAATATCAGTTGAGAATCACCACCGACATCCATGAGGCATGGCAAGCAGAGCCGGCCGGTGAGGTGTGCGACGTGCTGCAGATCCCTGCCTTTCTCTGCCGGCAGACCGACCTGCTCGTGGCTGCTGCCAAGACGGGACGCATCGTCAACATCAAGAAGGCGCAATTCCTTTCGGGACGCGACATGCGCTATCCAGTGGAAAAAGCACAGGACAGCGGTGCCAAAGAGGTATGGCTCACCGAGCGCGGCAATTGCTTTGGCTATAACAACCTTGTCGTGGACTTCCGCAACATCGCCGACATGCGCGACATCGTGCCCACGGTGATCATGGACTGCACCCACAGCGTGCAACGCCCTTCGGCCGGAGACGGCAAGACGATCGGTGACCGAAAGTTTGTACCCAGCATGGCACTTGCAGCAAAAGCGTTCGGAGCCACCGGCTATTTCTTCGAGACACATCCCAATCCTGATGAGGGACTGTCCGACGCAGCCAACATGATCGAACTGAACAAGCTCGAGGCTACCCTTCTGCCGCTTTTGAAATAAGCAAGCTAAGACAAAAAAAGCACCACCATCATTCAGAGGAGAACAACAGATGAAAAAAGAAATAAAAACAGATAAAGAGATAAAAACGGAAAAGGTGAAAACCACACCCGAAGAGCGACTGCATCATGCCAGAGAATATGCCGCACGCTGTCTGCGTGAAGAGGCTAAGGCTGTCCTTGATCTCATCCCCCAGCTCGACGAGAACTTTGAGAAAGCCGTTGAGATGATGTATCACTGCCGTGGCAAGATCATCGTCACGGGAGTAGGAAAAAGTGGAAATGTCGGCGCCAAGATTGCCGCCACTCTGTCGTCCACGGGCACTCCGGCCTTTTTCATCAATCCTCTTGACGCCTATCACGGCGACCTCGGCGTGATGACTCCCGACGACATTGTGCTGGCCATCAGCAACTCCGGTCAGACTGATGAGCTGCTGCGCTTTGTGCCGATTCTGTTGCACATGCACGTCCCCATCATCGGCATGAGCCGCAATCCCGAGTCGCTGCTGGCCAAATATTCTGCGATTCACATCAAAGTGTTTGTTGATCACGAGGCGTGCCCGCTGAACCTTGCGCCCACATCCTCCACGACGGCAGCATTGGCGATGGGCGATGCTTTGGCCATCGCGCTGATGCAGGTGCGTGACTTCCGTCCCCGCGACTTCGCACAGTTCCATCCTGGCGGTGAGCTCGGCAAGCGCCTCCTGACCAAAGCTGAGGATGTCATGCGCACAGAAGACCTTCCGATCATCCCCGAAGACATGAATCTCGGCAAAGCCATCATCGATGTCTCGAAAGGCAAACTGGGCATGGGCGTGTCGCTTGACAACGACAACCGCGTCATCGGGCTGATCACCGACGGCGACATTCGCCGAGCCATGGAGAAATGGCAGGCCCGTTTCTTCGACCACACGGTGAGCGAGATCATGACACGCACGCCGAAAATCGTCTCACCAACGACAAAGGTGACAGAGATACAGCGCGTCATGCACCAGTACAAAATCCATTCGGTGCTCGTCTGCGACAAAGAGAAGCATCTCTTGGGCATCGTAGACTCCTATGCCGCATCGCTGCTCAACCAGTAAAAGCAGCAGAAGCCTACACGCGGAACGGACCCGGCTCGACGAGAGTCGGAGATCACAACAACAGTTTTAGTATCAATTACTTATATCATTTTGAGAGAATTTTCCTTTAAGGTATTAGTGTGCATCATGCTGACAGGCATAACGCCCTGTCATGCCCATAACGACAAGACCCAACAGCAGTGTCAGCGCAGCGACTCGATGCTGGTCAGCCAACTGAGAGAAGACGGTATTTCCTTCTCCCACGACAACAGCGTGACGCTGCTGATGACCGGACAGGAGAAATTCGACGACCTGTTTAAAGCCATCAGACAGGCACGCTCTTCTGTACACCTGGAATATTTCAACTTTAGAAATGACTCCATTGCCCGTTGCCTTTTCGACTTGCTTGCCGAGAAAGCAGCTCAGGGCGTAGAGGTCAGAGCCATGTACGACGGTTTTGGCAATGACAGCAACAACCGTCCCCTGCGCCGTAAGCACATCAAGAAACTGCGTGAGGAAGGCATCGAGATCTATGAGTTTGATCCGATCCGCTTTCCGTGGGTCAACCATGTCTGGTCGCGCGACCACAGAAAGATTGTGGTCATCGACGGAAAAATCGCCTATACAGGCGGAATGAACGTGGCGGACTACTACATCAAAGGCACGAAGCAGGTGGGATCCTGGCACGACATGCACTGCCGCATTGAGGGCACTGAGGTCAACACGCTTCAAGAGATCTTCCTGCGCACATGGAACAAGGTGACGGGACAAAACATCCACGGGCCACAATACTACCGTGGACTGGGCGACGTGAGCTACTTCCACGGGCTGAAGCGCGACACCTGCGACACGGCAGGAAGCAAGATGGTCGGCATCATCAACCGCGAGCCGCACACGTCAAACGAAATCATACGGGAGTTCTATACCCACGCCATCAACGATGCGCAGGACAGCATCATGATCATCAACCCCTATTTCACGCTGAACCACAAAATCAAGAAAGCACTGAAAAAAGCTGCGAAACGTGGCGTGAAAGTGGAGATCATGCTCAGCGTGAAGAGCGACATCCCCTTGACGCCGGACTGCGGATTCTACAATGCCCACCAGCTGATGAAGCATGGCTGCACGGTGTGGATGTATAAGCCCGGCTTTCATCACACCAAGATCATCATGGTCGACGGCCGCTTCTGTACGGTAGGCTCCGCCAATCTCAATGCCAGAAGTTTGGCTTGGGACTATGAGGAGAATGCCGTGATCATCGACCCGTGCACAACAAACGAGTTGATACAACTGTTCAACTCAGAGAAGAAGGACTCTTTCCGACTGACGGAAGAAGCCTGGGATGCCTGGCGTACGCCTTGGCAGAAGTTCCGCGGCTGGTTCGCCCACCTGCTGGCAAAATTCCTGTAGGTTACCGGCTAATGCCTTCAGTCCGCTGGCTTAGCTCCCGCGGACTGCTGGCTATATATTGCTGTAGTTTTCGTACTCTACTCCATAGTCTTCCTTCCGCTATTCTCCTACTCTTTTAACCTTTTTACCCTTTTACCTTTTTACCTTTCTTAGATGCTGTTGACATCAACATATCCGTGCATGACGGCATAGATCGTCAAGGCAGACACGCTGCGGCGGCCGAGCTTGGCAACGATGTTTTTGCGGTGCGTGATGACCGTCGTCAGTCCAATGTTGAGCTTGTCAGCTATCTCCTTATTAATATAGCCCTTGACAATAAGTCTGAGCACGTCTATTTCACGCTTCGATAATTTCTTCTCTACCGTAGGCACGGACTGCGGTGGCAAATGCTGTCCGTGTCCATGAGCACGCTGCTCCAATGCCAAGAGTTGTCTGACCAGCTGCTTTTCGGGCAGATGACAACAGATACAATGAAAACCTGTCGGTTGTGCGGCCGGGTCATCAGTAGGCGTGAAGACTATGGTCTGATACCTCCGCTGCATGAAATAATTGCGGTTGTTGAGCAACACCGTCTGCGAGACGAAGAAGTGCACAAAATGTTCCTCACCGTCTTGCAACAGTTCTTCCAAGTTGTTAAACGTATGCGTCTCCATGATCGGCATCACCTGATCGAGCAATGTCTTCATGCCGATCAGCGCAAGCGTGTCCTCATTGATTACAGCTACTTTGGGATGTTCCATGTCTGAAGAAATAAAAAAAGGCCTGCCATTAGCTTCGGAGTATACTCTGAAACCAATAGCAGGCTTGTATGTTCATCGATGATTATTACTTAGCATAGGCTACACTGCGTGTCTCACGGATGACGGTGATCTTCACCTGACCGGGGTAAGTCATCTCGTTTTGGATCTTCTCTGCAATCTCGTTGCTGAGTTTCGTGCTGTCCTCATCGCTCATCTTGTCGGCGCCGACGATAACACGGAGCTCACGTCCGGCCTGGATGGCGTAGGTCTTCGTCACGCCCGGATAGCTCATGGCGATGGCTTCCAAGTCATTGAGGCGCTTGATATAAGCCTCAACGATCTCGCGACGAGCACCCGGACGGGCACCGGAGATGGCATCACACACCTGAACGATAGGAGCCAGCAGCGTCTGCATCTCCACCTCGTCGTGGTGAGCAGCGATGGCGTTCACAATGTCGGACTTCTCCTTGTACTTCTCGGCCATCTTAGCACCTAAGAGTGCGTGTGGCAACTCGCTCTCCTCGTCGGGCACCTTACCGATGTCGTGGAGCAAACCTGCGCGTTTTGCCTTCTTAGGATTGAGTCCGAGCTCGGCAGCCATCACTGCACAGAGGTTAGCCGTCTCACGTGCATGCTGTAACAGATTCTGTCCGTAGGAAGAGCGGTACTTCATCTTACCGATGATGCGCACCAGTTCGGGATGCAGTCCGTGGATACCCAAGTCGATCACCGTGCGCTTACCAGTCTCGATGATCTCGTTGTCGAGTTGCTTCTTAACCTTAGCCACGACCTCTTCGATACGTGCGGGATGGATACGTCCGTCGGCGACGAGCTGATGAAGCGCAAGACGGCAGACCTCACGACGGATAGGATCGAAGGCCGAGATGACGATGCTCTCGGGCGTATCATCGACGACAATCTCCACGCCGGTGGCAGCCTCAAGAGCACGGATGTTGCGGCCCTCACGTCCGATGATGCGTCCTTTGACCTCGTCGTTGTCGATATGGAAAACGCTGACCGAGTTTTCGATGGCCGTCTCAGTGGCTACACGCTGGATCGTCTGGATGACAATCTTCTTAGCCTTCATGTTGGCGTCGAGCTTAGCCTGGTCCATGATCTCATTGACATAACCAGCCGCATCCATCTTGGCTTTGTCCTTCATGCTCTCCACGAGGCGCTTCTTGGCTTCCTCGGCAGAGAGTCCGGAGAGCTCCTCAAGTTTGGCACGCTCCTGATCCTGCATCTTTTCGAGCTCAGCCTGGCGCTGCGTGATGATTTTCTTCTCGTTGTCGATGCGAACCTGACCTTGCTCCACCTCCTGCTTGCGGCGCTGGAACTCCTCCTGACGCTGGTTGAGAGAGATCTCGCGCTGCTTCAGGCGGTTCTCGTTCTGCTGGATTTTTTGGTTGCGCAACTGCACTTCCTTCTCCAACTCACTCTTTTTATTCAGGAACTTCTCCTTGACTTCAAGGAGCTTTTTCTCTTTGATCACGTCTGCATCCTTCTGGGCAGCATCCAAGATCTCGTTATATTTACCTTTCGCAATATGGCGGAAGTAGTAAAATCCGGCCAGCGCGCCCAGTGCCAGGGCGACGACGGCAGTAATGATGATACCTATCATGTATTATTAATTGTATATTGTTAGTTGATTAGACATATAATTATTTACTCTCCTGATCGTTTTGCTTCCCGCTCCCGAGAACGTCCTCAATTTCCGAAGTAAGCTGTTTGAGCAAATCATTATATGGCTTGGTGTCATTGCGCTGAAGCAACTCTTGCAGCCGCAGTCCTATGTCGATCATGGCAAAATAATGGATTTCCTTATCTGTCTTGAATCGCTTGAACTGGCCGTAATACGCATTCAGACGCTCATTGATCAACTCCGCGTCACGCCGATACAGTGCTTCGTCTTTCCGAGGCACAGTCACACTGATATCTGTATCGTAGATATGAAGCCTTATGGTGATCTTTTCAGTTTCTTCTGTCATTGTCGGAACTTTCGCTGCTCAGCATGGTGATGCACTTGTTAACATCACGGATGAGCGATGCCAGAGACCGTTTGGCGTGGTCCATGTCCATGTCGCTCACTTGCAGCATACGAGCGGTTTTCAACGTCTGATAGTCACTCTCCGCCTTTTTCAGCTGCTCTTGCAACAGGCTGATGGAAGCATCTCTATCATCGATCACGATGTGCAGACGCGCGTTTTCCTTTTTCAGCTCCTCGTATTGAAGCATCAGCTGCCTGACACGTGTCACAAATGTATTGATTATCTTCTCATTGGCATCCATGACTATACTTGTTTTGCAAAATTATAGATTTTTAGTGAGAACAGCAAGCTTTCTGAAACATTTTTCTCAGAAGACTGGCCTTTTCCTCACAATTACTTCTTCTTCTCATCCTCATCCTTTGGGCGCGGCTCTTTCTTGGCCAGCATCATCACCTGATAGGTGAAGTCGGTCACCCACTTCTGCGTGAAGTTCAAACGGGTATTGAGCTTGCGCACATTCAGCACCGATTTGATCACACTCGGATCCTTGTAGTCGTTCTTCATGAAGATGTCGCTGACGGTCTTTTCCGTCATGGCGTAGATGGTCTTCTTGAAGATAGAAGGCACACGCAACTTGAACTTCATCAGGTTGCCCATGAGCATCATCAGATCCTGAGTGAAGCTCTGGAACTGGATCATATACACCTGCACATCCTGCAACTTCTTGCAGTTGCGGCGAATACTCTGGTCGATCTCCTTGAAGAATTGCTCGTCGGTGTGGTAGATCTCCATCATCATCTTGCGGCAATGACTCTTTTCGCCAACTCCCAATTTGTTGTTCTGAGTGGGTACGTGCAATGTCGACTTAAACACTCTGAGGTCGGGCAGCATCGCCAGATTGCTGATGCCTAACTGAGCGGCAAGAGTTGCCTGAAAGTACACACGCACAAGCGTCATGTAGTCTTCCATGCCGCCTGTCTTGCTCTCTTGTTCCTTCCTTCCAAAAAGCTTGGAAAATATTTCCATCATGTATGAATATTCTTTAGTTGATTGTTGTTATTTCAAAATCTTTTGCAAAAATACAATTAAATAGCGAGAAACCAAAATTATATTGCATGAATCTCGGTTTAATTGAAGATAATTTATTAACTTTGCGCTCAAATAGAAATATTTAGGAAATGAAAGGTATTGTACTAGCGGGAGGTTCTGGCACCAGATTGTATCCCATTACTAAGGGAATCAGCAAACAGCTTATCCCTATCTTCGACAAGCCGATGATCTATTATCCCTTGTCGGTACTGATGTTGGCTGGCATCCGAGAGATTCTTGTCATCTCCACGCCCTATGATCTTCCGGGATTCAAGCGGTTGCTGGGCGACGGTAGCGATTATGGTGTTTCGATCTCCTACGCTGAGCAGCCACATCCCGACGGATTGGCGCAGGCGTTTATCATCGGTGAGAAATTTATCGGCGACGACAGTGTCTGCCTCGTCTTGGGAGACAACATCTTCTATGGCGCTGGCTTCACAGGACTCTTGCGCCACAGCCGTCAGATGGCTGACCAGGGAAAAGCCACTGTCTTTGGATACTACGTCAATGATCCGGAACGATATGGTGTGGCCGAAATCGACAAAGACGGGAACTGCCTCAGCCTGGAGGAGAAACCGGCTCACCCAAAAAGCAACTATGCTGTCGTTGGCCTTTATTTCTATCCCAACAGTGTGGTGGACATCGCAAAGAATGTCAAGCCCAGCCCACGTGGAGAGCTGGAGATCACCTCGGTCAACCAGACTTATCTCACCGAGAGCAAGTTGCGCGTAGAAGCACTCCCTCGCGGATTTGCATGGCTTGACACCGGCACACACGACAGCCTGTCTGAGGCCAGCACCTTCATAGAGTGCATAGAGAAACGACAGGGACTCAAGGTGGCCTGTCTGGAGGAAATCGCTTTTAAACAAGGCTGGATCAGCAAAGAGCAACTGATCAAAGAGGCCGAGCCAATGGCAAAGAACAACTACGGCAAATATCTGCTGCAGCTGGCACAAGACATTCGGCAATAGAATAAAAAAAACTGTTGAGAAACCAACATCAAAGATAAAAAATAAATATTCACAATAGTAATTATCAGCTAAATGGAACAGAACTTAAATGCAGAGCCTGAAATAACGGCTACGACTCAGCCCGAAGAGACTCGGTCTATGTTCAGCTTTGCAAACATTTACACTGCTGTCATCCTTAACTGGAAATGGTTCGTCCTTTCGTTGATTATCTGCATCGGACTTGCTGCAGTATATCTTCGCTACACGACACCTATTTACCAGGCATCTGCTAAGTTGCTCATTAAGGACAACGATCAAAACGGTGGCGGCCGAAGTGCAAACATGCTCAACTCAGCTACGCTGGGTATGATCTCCAACTCTAACGGCTTTGACAACGAGTTGGAAATACTTACGTCGCATTCTCTGGCGCAGCAGGCTGTCAGAGACTTGAAACTCTACGTCAATTACTACCACGTGGGAAAGGTCAAAGACGAACTGTTGTACAAGACGCAGCCCATCAATGTCGATGTTGATCCATCGCACTTGGAAAAGCTCAATGCACCTATCAACCTGAAAATTGAGCGTACCGGCAACAGCTATCATGTCACTGGTACCTATTTCGTACCCGTCAATGATGATCAGGCCGACGGACCGTTCAGCATCGACAAGACATTCTCGCAACTGCCCGCCACCATTGGTACACGAGCAGGCATCATCAGTTTCAACGCCAATACCGTGGTGCCGATGAAAGATGGCGATGTGATGAAAGTCAATATCCAGTCTCCGAAATTCGCTGCATATAAATATGTAGGCGAGCTCAACGTCTCTCAAACTAGCAAGACCACAACGATCGCACAGCTGACTCTGAGCGATGAGAACCCACAGCGCGCCATTGACTACCTGCAGCAACTCTCTATCTGCTACAACAGACAGGCCAACGAGGACAAGAACGAGGTGGCGGAGCGTACCGAAGAGTTTATCAACGGACGTCTGGAAAAGATCAATGCGGAACTCGGAAACACTGAGGGACAACTCGAAAGCTACAAGAAGCGCAATGGTATGATCGACCTCAAAGCCAATACTACCAGCGCCTTCTCTAACGCTGACCAATACTCTCAGAAGCTCTCCGAGGCAAACACACAGGTAGCTCTGCTCGATGAAATGCAGAACTATATGGACAACCCCAACAACCGATTCCAGCCGCTGCCCTCTAATGTTGGTCTGAATGATGATGCCGCAACAAGCCTCATCAGCAACTACAACCAACTCGTGCAAAGACGTAACCTGCTGTTGCAGAGCGCCAGTGAGAACTCTCCTTCTGTGATGCCCTTGACTACACAGATCGAGGACATGGATCGGGCTATTCGCCGTGCCTTGAAGCAGGCTCGCCGCAACCTCGATATCCAGCGCAACTCGGTGGCCTCACAGTATGGAAAATACCAGGGCCAAGTGGGAGAATCGCCTGAGCAAGAGCGTATGCTGACACAGATCGGACGCCAGCAGGAAGTCAAGTCTGGACTGTACCTGATGTTGCTGCAGAAGCGCGAAGAGAACTCTATCTCCCTGGCTGCCACTGCTGACAAAGGAAAACTCATCGACGGTCCGGCTCTCGGCGGCAAGGTAAGCCCCAAGAGCAGCATGATCCTGCTTGCTGCCCTTATCATTGCTTTAGGTTTGCCGGCAATCATCATCTTCCTGCTTGAGTTCTTCCGCTATAAGATTGAGGGTCACGAGGATGTCGCTAAGCTGACAACACTGCCAATTATCGCTGATGTGGCAGTCTCCACAGAGTCTGCCAAGACCAAAGGTGAGATCGTCATCCACGAGAATCGTAACAATCAGATGGAGGAGATCTTCCGTTCGATGCGTACCAACTTGCAGTTTGTGCTCGAAAAGGATGAGAAGGTCGTCATGTTCACGTCCTCTATCTCCGGTGAGGGTAAGACGTTTATCACGTCCAACCTCGCTGTCTCCTTCGCTCTTTTGGGCAAGAAGGTGCTCTTAGTGGGCTTGGATATCAGAAAACCACGACTGGCTGACCTATTCGAGATCGACGACCATCAGCACGGCATCACCAACCTGCTGGTGAAAAATACTCCTACTTGGGAGGATATTCAACAACAGCTCGTACCCTCTGGTATCAACAACAACCTGACCCTGCTCATGGCCGGACCGACACCTCCTAACCCCTCTGAGCTCGTTTCGCGCAAGAGTCTCGACGACATCTTTGCTGAGTTGCGCAAGCACTACGACTATATACTCGTGGATACCGCACCTGTAGGCTTGGTAACAGATACCATTGAAATCGGTCGTGTCTGCGATGCCACTGTCTTCGTCTGCCGCGCCGACTTCACACCAAAGGAGAGCATTGTCATGATCAACTCTCTCCACAATCAGAAGAAGTTACCGAAGATCAACATCGTCATCAACGGCATCGACATGTCGAAGAAAAAGTATGGCTACTACTATGGCTATGGACGCTATGGCAAGTACGGACGCTATGCCCGCTACACCTACTACCGGCAGCACGGCACATACGGTTCCTACGGTAGCTACGGTTATGGCAGCTACGGCAGCTACGGCAATTACCAGAACAGCCGCTACGGCGACAAGAACGACACGTCAATTAAGCAGTAATCCATGGCAACGATCGCAGTAGATTTCGACGGTACGATTGTAGAGCACCGTTATCCTGAGATTGGCAACGAACTGCCCTTCGCTACAGAGACCTTGCGTATGCTCATCAAGGACCATCATCGGCTTATCTTGTGGAGTGTACGCGAGGGCGATCTCCTGCAGGAAGCCATCGACTGGTGTCACGAACGTGGCGTGGACTTCTGGGCTGTCAACAGGGACTATCCCGAAGAAGAGGAAAACAAAAACAACCACTTCTCACGCAAGATCAAAGCCGACTACTTCATCGATGATCGCAACATCGGTGGATTGCCTGATTGGGGACAGATCTATCGTATGATCACCGAGCATAAGACTTATGCACAGATCATACGGGAAAGCATGGGAAGAATTTCTTCTGATGACATCCCTAAGAAACGTCACTGGTGGCAATTCTGATCATTAAACAAGCAAATAAAAAAGGATGCTGAAGCACATTGCTTCAGCATCCTTTTTTATTTGATAATGTTTGAAAAGTCTTTGTATTAAGAGGTGGCTACAGTAGTTGAATATTGTATCCTACCGTTACCATCACCTGCATCTCACGAGCCTTCTTTGACAATAGCTCTTTAGAATAGAGGCTCTTGGACAACCGATTGATGGGATAATCAAAGCGTGCATTAACATTCAATTTTCCAAAGTTATAACCAATACCTACCGGCACACTGCATGAGCCTTCATGCAACTCATCCTTAATATCGGTACTCTGTCCAGCCAACTCTGATTTGGCATTGACCAACCATCCCACATGGAAGCCGGCAAAGACGTAGAATTTATCGCTGAAATATCTTTGAGCCAGATAGTCCGTATTGATATAGTCAAGACGATAGTCAAAAGGACCGGTCTTCTCGTTCTCATAGTACTGATACTGATCCTTGGCTCCTAAGTGAGTGTAATTGGAACCGATGCTCACAGAAAACGATGGGGTCAGAAAGAACTGGACCTTGACACCTCCTGCCAAACCAACTTTCCAACTGTTCTCATTACCCATCATGCGCGACATCACTGTACCGGCGTATGGTGTCAGTATCACTTCGCCCTCTTCGTAATGGGTTTGCGCTGTCACTGCTCCACACATCGTTAAGCCAAGCAGCATGGCTATCATCCGTCTTCTCATGGTTGATGTATCTACTGTTTATATTCTTTTTGCAAAGATAATATATTTTTCTTTTATATCAGCCTTTTCAACATGAAAAGTAGAACACCTATTTTATATTCTCGCAAAAACTCGCTACCTTTGCAGAGAGAAAACTAAAATGACAATGGACAAGAAAGATCTGAAAATCATATTTATGGGTACACCGGAGTTTGCCGTTGGCACGCTCCAACGCTTAGTAGAGGACGGATATAACATCGTGGCGGTGGTCACGCAACCCGACAAGCCTGTCGGAAGGCACCAAGATCACCTCCAGCCCTCTGAGGTCAAACGCTATGCAACCGAGCAGGGCATCCCTGTCTTGCAACCAGTGAAGATGAAGGATCCTGCCTTTGTAGAGCAGTTGGCTGCTTACCATGCTGACCTGCAGGTGGTGGTCGCCTTCCGCATGTTGCCGGAGGTTGTCTGGTCCATGCCACGCTTCGGCACCTTCAATGTCCACGCAGCATTGCTTCCACAGTACCGTGGCGCAGCACCTATTAACTGGGCCATCATCAATGGCGAGACGATGACGGGCGTGACGACTTTCTTCCTTGACAAGGACATCGACACGGGACGCATCATTCTGCAGAAGAAATTCCCTATCCCTGATGATGCTGACGTGGAATACGTCTACGACGGACTGATGCACTTAGGCGCAGACATCGCGGAAGAGACGATCAACCTCGTGCTCGAAGGCGACGGACACGTTGACTCCACCGACCAAAATCAACTGACAACAACCGATAGTGAACTGCATCCGGCTCCGAAGATCTTCAAAGATACATGCAAAATCAACTGGTCACTAACTGCAAAGCAGGTCTATGACTTTGTCAGAGGCCTGTCACCCTACCCTTGTGCCTGGACTACCATGCAACCGGCAAACGGAGAAACAGGCAAAGCCAACACCTACAAGATCTTCAAAACATCCAAGACCGGTCTCGCCTGCACAGAGAAGCCCGGCACCGTCAGCGTACGCAAGAACCAACTGCTCATCGCCTGCTCTGACGAATGGCTGTCAATAGAGGAACTGCAGCCAGCCGGCAAGAAGCGTATGCCCGCCACTGCCTTCCTCAACGGCATCCACTGTGAGCTGACCTGCATCTGATCCTGCGCTGCACAGCCGTCTTTCCGGTACGTTCTGTTCGTCGAATTTAATTCGACGCCCCCCGCAACCGTCTATAGCCAAAGAGAGCCGCCCCTGTATGGAGCGGCTCTCTGTTTTCTGTCAAGCCTTGCTTAGATGTCCCAGCCCACTGCGGAAGCACCCAGCACAGCAGCCGAGCTACCGTCCAATCCGCTGACGAGGAACTTAGCCTTGCCCTTGAAGATAGGCAGCACATGCTCGTCGTAGCTCTTCTTGATAGGATCCATCAGCAGATCACCTGCCTTTGTCAGACCACCGAAGAAGATGAAGGCCTCAGGAGAAGAGAAGGCTGCAAAGTCTGCGCAAGCCTCACCCAGCATCTCACCGGTGAAGTCGTAAATCTTCTTGGCGAGTTTATCACCCTTACCGGCAGCAATACTCACATCAAGAGAGGTGATGTCCTTCGGATTCAGATCACGCAACAGAGACGGTGTATCTGTCGTATCGAGAAACTCACGAGCCGTACGGGCTACACCCGTTGCGGAGCAATAAGCCTCCAGGCAACCGTGACGGCCACAGCCACAGAGGCGTCCGTTCTCACGATGCATGATGACATGACCCAACTCACCGGCAAAGCCATCGCAACCATAGACCACCTTGCCGTCAATGACAATACCGGAGCCCACACCTGTACCCAGCGTGATATCGATAAAGTTCTTCATGCCTCTTGCCACGCCGTAAGTCATCTCACCGATAGCGGCTGCGTTGGCATCATTGGTCAGAGCCACGGGAATACCCAGCTCCTTGGAGAACATATCTGCCAATGGCACAATGCCGTTATGGCCCCAAGCCAAGTTTGGCGCAAATTCGATCGTGCCCTTGTAGTAGTTACCATTAGGAGCGCCGATACCCATTGCCTTGATCTTGTCAATGCCGCCTACCTGATCAATGATCACATGAAGCGCTTCTACAGAAGCCTTCACATAGTCTTTCACCTTGTCGTAAGCCTGGGTCTTAATAGCTGTAGTTGCCTTGATGTCGCCACGGCTGTCCACGATACCAAATACAGAATTGGTACCACCAAGATCCAGTCCAATGACGTAAGGCTTCAATAATTCTTGCTCATTCATTGTTTTTGGTTTTATCGATTGTGTTTCTGTTGCAAAGATAATAAAACATTTGAAAACTCTACTACTTTGAGATGAATTTTAACTGATACAGCAAAAAAAAGAGTCTTTTTACCATCTTCGGCAGATGCTTGACAAACTATTAAGACATATATTTTTCTAAAAACATTTGGATAGGACAAAAAGAATTGCTATCTTTGCTTGGTAAACGAACAACTATAAAATGACACAAGAAGAAGATATCAAAAACGCCGTGGAAGTGCTTCGCCGTGGAGGCGTCATCCTCTACCCCACAGACACGGTTTGGGGCATCGGTTGTGATGCCACGAATGCAGAGGCTGTAGCCCGTGTCTACCAAATCAAGCATCGCGACGACTCCAAGGCGCTCATCTGCCTCGTAGACTCTGACGCCCGACTGCAACGCTATGTGCACAATGTGCCCACAGTAGCATGGGATTTGCTCGACGCCGTCGTCAAGCCCACGACGGTCATCCTCGACGGTGCCGTCAACTTGGCACCGAACCTTATCGCAGAAGACGGCAGTATCGCACTGCGCATCACCAAAGAGCCTTTCTCGCACGAGCTGTGCTATAGGTTTCAAAAAGCACTCGTCAGCACCAGCGCCAACATCAGTGGACAACCCGCTGCGCAAAACTTTGCCGACATCGCACCGGAGCTTCTTGATGCTGTCGACTATGTCTGCTTCTCACGCCGCCAAGAGCATAAGCCCCATACACCCAGTTCCATCATCAAACTTGGCCCACAGGGTGAAGTGACAATCATCAGAAAATAAGTTCGCAAAATACTGCTGATATATTCTCGGCTGTAGAAACACAGATGAATATTAGGCTACACTATTATATATAATAAGGTATAAGTTCTCTAAAGTAAGAAGAAAGTGACTTTCAATCAAATCCTCGAGTGGAAAAACCACAACCTGACAGAGCGACAGATGACCAGCATCCTGGCGTTCTTCATCGGCATATTCTCCGCTGTGGCCGCATACGTTCTGCATCAGCTCATCCATCTGATAGAGCGTCTGCTCACCGAGGATTTCCTGACCAATGCCGTCAACTGGCTTTATCTTGTCTTTCCAGTTATTGGCATCTGGCTCACCTCCTTATTTATAAAATATGTCGTCCGTGACAACATCTCACACGGCATCACCCGTGTGCTCTATGCCATCTCGACCAAGCGCTCATGCTTGAAGCGTCACAACTGCTGGTCGTCGGTGGTAGCCTCCGCCATTACCATCGGCTTTGGTGGATCTGTGGGTGCCGAGGCTCCTATCGTCTTGACAGGATCGGCCATCGGTTCCAATCTCGGACAGCTCTTCCACATGGATAAGCGCACACTGATGTTGCTGGTAGGCTGCGGTGCCGCGGCTGCTATCTCCGGCATCTTCAAAGCTCCTATCGCCGGTCTTGTCTTCACATTGGAGGTGTTGATGATCGACATGTCGATGGCTTCGCTGATTCCGATTCTGATAGCGAGTATCACTGCCGACATATTTTCTTATGTCTTCACGGGAACCTCTACCCTCTTCACCTTTACGCTTCAGTCGCCCTTCAGTGTAGACCGTGTACCGGCAAGTATATTGCTCGGACTGGTTTGTGGCGTGATGAGCCTCTATTTCATGCGTGCCATGAGTTTCTGTGAAGGACAGTTTGCCAAGATGAAACAGCATCCCTACCGCAAGCTCTTCGTAGGAGGTATCACGCTGAGCACATTGATTTTCTTCTTCCCTTCACTCTACGGTGAAGGATATACAACATTAGGAACCTTCATTACCGGGAAGACAGTCACTGACTGGAGTCAGGTGATGAACGGCTCATTGTTCTATGGTCACAACGAGCTGTTGCCTCTTTATATCGGCCTCGTCATGCTTACCAAGGTCATCGCCACGTCTTCTACCAATGGTGCAGGCGGTTGCGGTGGTACCTTCGCACCATCTCTGTTTGTGGGAGGCTTTGCAGGTTTCCTTTTTGCAAGGCTTTGGAACATGCAGCAAATTGGCGTTTATCTTCCTGAAAGCAACTACACTTTGCTGGGCATGGCAGGCGTCATGGCTGGTGTCATGCACGCTCCTCTGACCGGCATCTTCCTGATTGCAGAGATCACCGGTGGCTATCAGCTCTTCGTTCCTTTGCTGATTGTATCGGTGGTCAGCGTGATGTTTATCAGCATCTTTGAGCCTCACTCCATCTACGCCATGCGTTTAGCCCGTGAAGGCAAACTCGTCACCCACCACACCGACAAGAGCGTGCTCACACTGATGAGTATGGATTCGCTCATCGAGAAAGACTATGTCACCGTACAACCCGACATGCTGTTGGGCAAGCTCGTCAACGTTCTCTCCAGCACCGACTACGATTTCCTGCCCGTGGTAGACACGGCCGGACGGTTGATGGGTGAGATCGACATCAACAAGATTCGCCATATCGTCTTCCGCCCAGAGCTCTACCAGAAGTTCCGCGTAGCGCAGCTGATGACTCCTGTACCTGCCATTCTATATCGCAATGAGCCTATGGAGGATGTCATGCATAAGTTCGACACCACCAACGCGGATGCCCTTCCTGTCGTTGACATCAACAACTGTCTGCAAGGCTACATCCTGCGCACACGCATGTTGAGAGCTTACCGACAACTGGTGGCCGACTTCTCTGCCGAATAGACAGCAGGACTACAAAGCACACCGATTGCACGAAGAAAGAGACGAAATAACCTAATAGATGATGTTTTATCGGATAAAATTCGTAACTTTGCAAGCTATATGATGCCGTTTTTACATATTGATCTGTTAGAGCTCATCCTTAAGGGACTACTCATCGGAATCATCGCCTCAGCGCCAATGGGGCCGGTGGGTATACTCTGCATCCAACGCACACTCAACAAAGGGCGTTGGTATGGGTTCGTTACAGGCATTGGAGCTGCCGTGAGCGACATTATCTATGCACTCATCACAGGTTTGGGTATGAGCTTCGTCATGGATTTCATCACCAACCCTACCAACAAGTTCATCCTGCAACTTTCTGGTAGTGTCATCCTGCTGCTGTTTGGCATCTACTGCTTCAGAAGCGATCCACGGAAGAACATGCATAAGAGCAGTAAGAGCAAAGGAACTTTGTGGCATAATGCCCTCACGGCCTTTCTCGTAACCTTCTCTAATCCTCTGATCATCTTTCTGTTCATTGCTTGCTACGCTCAGTTTGCCTTTGTCGTTCCGCATCATCCGTTGGAGATGACGCTTGGCTACATGAGCATCATCTCCGGTGCACTGCTGTGGTGGTACGGCTTGACATGGCTGGTAGATAAGATACGGGCTAAGTTTGATATGAATGGCATTCAGATCATCAACCGCATCATCGGCGGTCTCGTCATCGTCTTTTCTTTTGCCATGCTCATCGGCACAGTGTTCAACCTCTACACCATTCATTATTAGCTGCGGCAACGACATGACGAACACCAACATCGGAGAATACGACTATAAACAGTATTTCAGAATCCCTCAATAGACATCTTTCATCAACAAAATCTTTCAAGCATGTATATCGCAAAACAATTAAAGGAAAAATCCATTGCAGAATATCTGCTCTATATGTGGCAGATGGAAGACCTGATAAGAGCCTACGGTTGCTCTCTCTCACGTATTAGAAAGGAATATATCGACAAATTTGATTATACACCCGAGCAGAAGGAAGAGGAAGCCGACTGGTTTGGCAATCTCATACGCATGATGAACGAAGAAGGTTGCCGCGAGAAAGGGCATCTGCAAATCAACCAGGTGATCATCGGTGACCTCTTTGACTTGCATTGTCAACTACTCGACTCCAACAAGTTCCCGTTCTATAATGCGGAATACTACAAGGTATTGCCGTTCATCGTAGAACTGCGACAGAAGGGTGATAAAAACGTCAATGAGATTGAGACCTGCCTCGACGCTCTCTATGGCGTGATGATGCTCAGACTGCAACAAAAAGAGATCTCACCAGAAACAGATCACGCCATCAAGGAGATCTCTACCTTCATTGGCATGCTCTCGGACTATTACATCAAAGACAGAACAGAAGGCATCGACTTCGGAGAACAAGAATAATAATAAGATAAACGCAAATGAACATTTTGGTAACAGGTGCTAACGGGCAGCTCGGCAACGAGATGCAGATCGTCAGCAAAGCAAGTTCTAAGGATAAATATATCTTCACAGATGTCTGTGACGATTATACTCACCTCGACATCACCAACATTGACGCCATCCGCCAAATGGTGAAGGACAACGATGTGAAATGTATCATCAACTGTGCAGCATGGACGAATGTCGATAAGGCAGAGACAGCAGGCGATATCGTGGAAACGCTCAACGCTACAGCTCCTGAGAATCTCGCCAAAGTGATGAAGGAAGTAGAAGGTCTGCTCGTGCACATCTCCACTGACTACGTCTTCGGTGGTGATCCCTACAACAAACCATGCCGTGAGGATCAGAAGGGCACACCAACAGGTGTCTATGGCCTTACCAAACTGCATGGCGAGCAGAAGATTCAGGCTACCGGCGTTGACTACATCATCCTGCGCACCGCTTGGCTCTACTCCGAGTTCGGTCACAACTTTGTGAAGACAATGCTCAACCTCACTGCTACTCACCCTCAGCTGAAGGTGGTATTCGATCAGTGTGGCACGCCTACCTACGCAGGCGACCTCGCCAACACCATCTTCGACATCGTAGAGAACCGTAAATACGAAGGCAACAGCGGCATTTATCACTTCAGCAACGAGGGCGTCACCTCTTGGTATGACTTTACTAAGGCTATCGCTGCACTCGCCGGACACAACGACTGCGACATTCAGCCATGCCACAGCGATGAGTTCCCCTCACCCGTCACGCGCCCTGCCTACAGCGTCCTTGACAAGACAAAGATCAAGGAGACCTTCCACACGGCTATCCCTTACTGGCTTGACTCGCTGAAAAAGTGTATGGCTAATATGAACGAAATCAAGAAGTAATCATTATATGAACGAAATACAACGTCGGCGCACCTTTGCCATCATCTCTCACCCTGATGCCGGTAAGACTACGCTCACCGAGAAGTTCCTGCTCTTCGGTGGTCAGATACAAGTAGCCGGTGCCGTCAAGAACAACAAGATACGCAAGACTGCCACCTCCGACTGGATGGATATTGAGAAGCAGCGTGGTATCTCTGTGTCTACTTCTGTCATGGAGTTCGACTATCTGCCCGAAGGCCAGGAAGGCGAACCCTATAAGGTCAACATTCTGGACACGCCGGGTCACCAGGACTTTGCGGAAGACACTTACCGCACGCTTACTGCCGTCGACTCCGCAATCATCGTTGTTGACTCCGCAAAAGGCGTGGAGGCTCAGACCCGCAAGCTGATGGAAGTATGCCGAATGCGCAACACGCCGGTGATCATCTTCATCAATAAGATGGACCGCGAAGGCCGTGATCCCTTCGATCTGCTCGACGAGTTGGAGGAAGAACTCCACATCCACGTGCGTCCGCTGTCGTGGCCGATTGGTCAGGGTGCTAAGTTCAAAGGTGTCTACAACATCTATGAGCAGCAGCTCAACCTGTTCAAGCCCAACAAGCAGCGCGTCACTGAGAAGGTCGCCGTGGACATCAATTCCCAAGATCTCGACCAGCACGTGGGTAGCCATGAGGCAGAACAACTGCGCAACGACCTGGAACTGATCGATGGTGTCTACCCCGAATTCGACGCAGAAGACTATCGCAAGGCAGAGACAGCACCCGTCTTCTTCGGTTCTGCGCTGAACAACTTCGGTGTACAAGAGCTGCTCAACTGCTTCGTAGAGATTGCACCGAGTCCGCGTCCCACCAAAGCTGAGGAGCGCATGGTGGAGCCGTCAGAACCAAAGTTCACTGGTTTCATCTTCAAGATCACAGCCAACATCGACCCCAACCACCGCTCATGCATTGCCTTCTGCAAGGTTTGTTCGGGTAAGTTCGTACGCAATCAGCCCTATCTGCATGTGCGTTTGGGCAAGACCGTACGTTTCTCCTCCCCCACACAGTTCATGGCGCAGCGCAAGAGCACAGTTGATGAGGCATGGCCGGGCGACATCGTGGGACTGCCAGACAATGGTATCTTCAAGATCGGCGACACGCTCACAGAGGGCGAGCAACTCCATTTCCGCGGTCTGCCTTCGTTCTCACCGGAGCTCTTCAAGTATATAGAGAACGACGACCCGATGAAGTCGAAGCAGTTTGTCAAGGGTATCACGCAGCTCATGGACGAAGGTGTGGCTCAGCTCTTTGTCAACCAGTTCAACAACCGACGCATCATCGGTACCGTAGGACAGTTGCAGTTTGAGGTCATCCAATACCGTTTAGAGCATGAGTACAACGCCAAATGCCGTTGGGAACCTTTGCATCTCTACAAGGCCTGCTGGATTGAAGCTGATGATCCTGCCGAACTTGACAACTTCAAAAAGCGCAAATATCAGTACATGGCCAAGGACACAGAGGGCCGCGACGTCTTCCTCGCCGACTCCTCTTACATTCTGAGTATGGCCCAGCAAGACTTCCCGCACATCAAGTTCCACTTCACCTCCGAATTCTAATTGGCTTTCAACAACGCTTAGCATCATGCAATCAGAGAATGACATAACACAGAAAGACGACGCTGCCACGCCGTGGTACGCCTTGAGGCTATTCTCTATTAAGCAGCAAGCTATTGATGACGAGTTAAGGGAGAGAGGCTTCACGACATTCATCCCCAAGCAGGTTGTCGACTTCAGAGATAAGTCCAACAAGTTGCGCCATGAGCTCAGGCCCGTGGTACGCAACCTTATCTTTCTGAAGAAAGCCATGGACGAAAAGGAGTTTCGCAAGGAGATCTTCAACTTCCCGTACAAGGTGTCGGTCATCAAAAAAGGACGCGACACCAACGAGATGGCCGAGATCTCCGCCGAAGAGATGCAAGAGTTTCAACTGATGTGCGACCCGAAGCTTGCCGAAAAGAAATTTATATCCGAGGAAAGTGCCAAGCTCAAAGTGGGCGCTCCCGTTATCGTCACTCACGGACCCTTAAAGGGCCTGAAGGGCAAACTGGTTCGGAGCAACAAAAAATACTATCTTCTAAAAGACATTCCCGGGATTGCTGTCATGCTCAAGGTCACTCGCTGGTGTTGCCAGCCCTTAGATGACCAAGCCTGAACCCAAAGCTTAAGACGTTTGCATCCGCCCACACCGGATGTCGCCCACGTCTATCACACGATAGCACCTCTTTCACAACACATAAAAAGCCGGACATCCACATTGTAGGATGCCCGGCTTTATTTTTTAGCGAATATGATTTTATTTCAGCTTGCGGTAGCCGTAGACAGCGCGGTCACCGAGTTCTTCCTCAATACGGATCAGCTGGTTGTACTTAGCCATACGGTCTGTGCGGCTCATACTACCGGTCTTGATCTGTCCGGAATTAGTAGCCACAGCGATGTCAGCGATCGTAGTATCCTCCGTCTCACCGCTACGGTGACTTGTCACCGTGTTGTAGCCATGGCGGTGAGCCATCTCGATGGCCTCCAAAGTCTCGGTGAGTGAACCGATCTGGTTGACCTTGATAAGGATAGCATTGCCTGCTCCCATCGTGATACCCTTCTCCAGGAACTTAGTGTTGGTGACGAAGAGGTCATCGCCGACGAGCTGCACCTTCTTGCCAAGGGCATTGGTCAGCTTCACCCAGCCTTCCCAATCATTCTCGTCAAGACCATCCTCAATAGAGTCGATAGGATACTTGTTGACAAGCTCCTCCAAGTAAGCAATCTGCTGCTCATCGTTGAGTTCTTTGCCATTGGGATCCTTTGGCATACCGTTCGACAGTTGTTTGTAGTTGTAATACCACTTTCCATCACGCTGTGTAGCGAACTCACTGGCAGCGCAGTCCATGGCGATGGTCACATCCTTGCCCGGCTCATAGCCAGCATCCTTCACTGCGTCGACAATGCTTTGCAGTGCGTCCTCGATACCGTCGAGTTTTGGAGCGAAGCCACCCTCGTCGCCTACTGCTGTAGACAGTCCGCGCTTCTTCAGGTTCTTCTGCAGCTGATGGAAGACCTCACTGCCCATGCGGATAGCCTCTTTCTCAGAAGCAGCACCAACAGGACGAATCATGAACTCCTGGAAGGCGATTGGAGCGTCGGAGTGAGCGCCACCATTGATGATGTTCATCATTGGCACAGGCATCACGTAGGTGTTGCAGCCACCGATATAGCGATACAGGGGCAGTCCCAGTGCCTTGGCAGCTGTGTGAGCCACAGCCAGCGACACGCCTAAAATAGCGTTGGCGCCGAGCTTGCTCTTTGTTGGCGTACCGTCCAGTGCCAGCATCTTATAGTCGATAGCACGCTGGTCGAGCACATTGTCGCCCTTCAGTGCAGGAGCAATGACGTCGTTGACATTGGCCACAGCCTTCAAGACGCCCTTACCGCCAAAGCGGTTCTTGTCGCCATCACGAAGCTCCAAAGCCTCGTTTTCACCGGTAGATGCACCTGAGGGTACGCTGGCACGTCCCATCACACCATTATCAAGAGTTACCTCTACTTCCACTGTTGGATTGCCACGTGAATCCAAAATTTCTCTTGCATGTACTTTTTCGATTACCATAATCTTATCGTTTAATAATTGTTCCAAATGCAAAGGTAATGCTTTCCGCACTTCCCCGCAATACTCAAAAATGATGAGATCTCGTCTCCACTTCTTCTGAGCTTTCATCATCTTTCAATACAAATGATATGCCAATCAAAAGAAAAGTAGCCCGTCTTTTAATCTTTCTTGTATTTTATCAAGCCTTTTCGAAATTATTTAGTAACTTTGAACCAAGGCACGTCACTTTGCCTATCACATATGTTACCATCTTTGTCATACAGAGAAACATACTATATATAATAATGAGTCGACTATGAACGCAAAAATTAGAAAAACACTTCTGACAGTAGGATTGTCGTCATCTGTCATGCTGTCTATGGCGCAAAACGCGTCCGCCACAGCCAAGACGACCAACCCACTTCTCATTCCCAGCACGCTGACCTTTGGTGCTCCAGACTTCAACCGCATCAAAGCCAGCGACTATCTGCCCGCCTTGGAAGCCGCCATCGCCCAGCAGCGCAAGGCTATCAACGCCATCGCTGACAGCAAACAGACACCGACATTCCGCAACACGATCCTTGCTTACGAGAATAGTGGGAAGCTTTTGGACCGTGTCTCCAGCATCTTCTTCTGTGTTGACGAGGCAGATAAGACGCCAGAAATCGCAGCGACAGAGAAAGCCATCATGCCTCAGCTCACACAACTGGACAACGACATCTCGTTCAACGAGAAGCTCTTCCGTCGTGTGAAATATGTCTATGACCATGAGTTCGCCAAGCTTAAAGGTGAAGACCGCCGGCTCTTAGAGGAGATCTACAAAGGCTTTGTCCGCAACGGTGCCCTCCTCTCTAAAGAGAAGAAAAACCGTGTCGAACAGATCAACAAGCGCATCTCCGACCTGCAACAGCAATGGGGCACACAACTTCAGGAAGCCACCAACAATGCTGTCGTATGGGTCAACAGCAAAGAGGAGCTTGCCGGACTCAGCGACGCCGACATCGCACAATGTGAGAAGGACGCGCAGAGCCGGGGCGCCAAGGCACCATACGCTATCGTGATCATCAACACCACACAGCAGCCCATTCTCACCAACCTCGACAACCGCGACCTACGCCGCCGCGTCTATGAGGCTTCCATCCATCGCAGCGACGGTACAGGTAAATACAACACACTGCCCATTGTCGTGGAGATGGCAAAACTCAGAGCCGAAAAGGGCGAGATCATGGGTTATCCCAATTATGCTGCTTACTCGCTGGAGAAAACGATGGCCAAGACTCCGGATAACGTCTATGCTTTCCTGAACAACCTCATCAAGGCTTACCGCCCCAACGCTGACAAAGAGACAGCCGCCATCGAGGCTTACGCCCGTCAGACCCAGGGCCCGGACTTCCACCTCCAGCCCTACGACCGTTTCTACTACTCTGCCAAGATGAAGAAGGCACAACTCAATCTGTCTGAGGACGAGGTGAAGCCTTATTTCAACATCGACAGCGTACAGGTCAACGGCGTGTTCTATGCCGCCCACCGGGTCTACGGTCTGAACTTCAAGGAGCGTAAAGACCTTCCCACCTATCATGCCGACATGAAGGTCTTTGAGGTCTCCGACAGCACAGGCAAGCCCATCGCCCTATTCTACAGCGACTACTTCCGCCGTCCCACCAAGCGTGGCGGTGCCTGGATGAGTTCCTTTGCCAAGCAGAGCAAAGCATGGAATCAGTTACCTATTATATATAATGTGTGCAACTTTGCCAAAGCACCCGAAGGACAGCCTTCCTATGTGACGTGGGATGAAGTGACAACCATGTTCCATGAGTTCGGTCATGCCCTGCACGGCATTCTCTCCAACTGCGAGTACAACACACTCAGCGGCACGGCCGTGCCCCGTGACTTCGTGGAGATGCCGTCACAGTTCAACGAGAGCTTTGCCTCCATCCCCGAGGTCTTTGACCACTACGCCATCAACAGCCGAGGAGAGCACATGCCCGAGGCTCTGAAGGAAAAGATGATGGAGTCGATCAACTTCCAGCCTTGCTATGCCTTGGGGGAGAACTTGGCAGCCACATGTGCCGATATGGCATGGGCCATGTTGCCGTCAAGCACCATTCCCATGGCTGCTCAGGCTACGACCTTTGAGAAAGAAGCACTGAACAAGGTGGGGCTCCTCGACACTCAGATTCCTCCCCGCTACTTCACTTCCTACTTCAATCATGTCTGGGGCGGAGGCTACGCAGCCGGTTACTACAGCTATCTGTGGACCGAGGTGTTAGCTGATAACATCGCCATGACCTTCAAGCAGAAGGGCGCGCTCAAGCGTGCTACCGGTGACGAGTTCCGCGACAAGATCCTCAGCCGAGGCTATACCGTAGACCTGATGAAGGCTTTCACCAGTTTCACCGGCCTGCAACAGCCCGATGCCCAGGCTCTGCTGAAGATGAGAGGACTGTAATCTCGTCGATCACAACCAAAGTATGAAGCCATTGCTCACTGCCAAGGCGAGCAATGGCTTTTCCTTTTTCTCCCATGCAAGCTACCGTCTACTCACGCGTGACTAGTATTCGATTATCTCTCACACAGAACAAAACACCCTCTCGTAACTATTCAGCGAAAGATTTCTATGACTATTTTATCTCAAGAATTTGAGAATGAGAGAATTGTTCTATCGGCAAGAATTTAAAAGAATTATCAGACGAAAGCAGCAACGCTGCTTATATTCCTACAATTCTTATCTATTCACAATGATGCATGGGATATTCTATAATTCTCAAATTCTTGATAGAAAAATAGCAAGTGACAAGGTTTCAACTTCATTCGCAGAATAGTTATGCCCTCTCCTATCTGTGTAAAATCGTATTTAAATGGGGGTAGAATCTTCCGCTGAATCGAAAAAGGTAATACGCGAGCAAAAGGGTTTGGAATTATTTTCTTAATTTTGAACCAGTCAACTAAAAGCCAATACTAATCAATCCAACAAATAGAAATGACGCAAAGACTCCTGAATTCATTACAAATGACGGTGAAGTTGTTACTCAGCTTCATGCTCTTAGCTCTTTGGTCTGAGCAGGCCTCAGCCTGGGACTACGAGGCCGTGAAGCGCATCGAGAGTGCCACCGTCCTGCCCCAGCAGCCCGACCGGGAAGTGCTCGTCACCCGCTATGGTGCCAGCCCGAAGGCCAGTGCAGCAAAAAATCAAAAAGCCATCAACCGTGCCATCGCTGAGATGTCAAAGAGCGGCGGCGGTCGTGTTGTCATTCCCGCAGGTACATGGCGCACAGGCGCACTGCATCTGCAGAGCCACGTCAACCTCGTCGTCAGCAAGGATGCCACGCTCAGCTTTGTCTTCGACACCAAGCTCTATCCGCTCGTCAAGACGAGTTGGGAGGGACTGGAATGCTGGAACTACAGTCCATGTATCTATGCCTACGAGGCCACCGACATCGCCATCACCGGTGAAGGTACCGTCGACGGCGGCGGCAGCAATGCCACGTGGTGGCCGATGTGCGGCAAGGAGCGCTTTGGCTACAAGGCCGGCGTGACCAAAGAATCACAGAGCCTGGGCTCACGCGACCGCCTGCAGAAAATGGCTGAGGACGGCATAGACCCCGACAAGCGGCGTTTCGGACGCGGTCAGGGCCTTCGTCCGCAGCTCATCAACGTCATGTATTGCGAGCGTGTGCTCATCAAGGGCGTACATCTGATCAACTCTCCTTTCTGGGTCATCCACCCTCTGCTGTCAAAGAGCATCACCGTCGACGACGTAAAGATATGGAACGAAGGGCCCAACGGCGATGGCTGTGATCCCGAAGCATGCGAGAACGTCATCATCAAGAACTGCTCGTTCCACACCGGCGACGACTGCATCGCCATCAAGAGCGGACGCAACAACGACGGTCGTCTTTGGCAAAGACCATCCCGAAACATCATCATCCGCAACTGCAAGATGGAGGACGGACACGGTGCCGTGGTCATTGGATCTGAGATTTCCGGAGGCTGTCAGAATGTCTTTGCCGAGGACTGTATGATGGACTCGCCCAATCTTGAGCGTGTGCTGCGCATCAAGACCAACAACTGCCGCGGCGGCGTCATCGAGAACATCAACATGCGCAATATCAAGGTAGGACAGTGCAGTGAGGCTGTGCTGAAGATCAACCTCGACTATGAACCCCGCGAGGCTTGCTACCGAGGCTTCAATCCTTTGGTGCGCAACGTGACGATGGAGAACGTGACCTGCGACAAGAGCGACTACGGCATCCTCGTCATCGGTCTCGACACCACCGTCAACGTGCAGGACATCACCGTGCGCAACTGCCGTTTCAACGGCGTGAAGAAGAAGCCCGTCTCCATCACCGGTCAGACCCGCAACATAGTCTATGACAATCTCTACATCAACGGCAATCTCGTACAGAACGACACTGCCAATCCCTACACGTCATATGCCGAGTGGATGACCTACTCCGAGATGCAGCGCAATCCACAGCCCTGGCTGCTCGATTTCGCCAAGAAGCCCAAGTGGAACTACGCTGTTGGCATTGAGCTCGAAGGCATGCTCGACACCTATCTCCGCCATGGCGGCGACACCATCCGCCACTATCTCGAAGCCTATCTGCGCCACATGATCGCCGATGACGCAAAAGTCACCGGCTACGAACAGAAAGACTATAACCTCGACAACGTACGACCCGCCAAACTCGTCGAGCGAATGCAGCAACTCGACAAGGAAAAGCCAAGCACGACAGCCGCTGCCGCTGCCCGTCATAGTCGAGACCTGGCCCTGCAAGTTTTCTTTGATCAGCTAAGCAAACAGCCTCGCACAACCGACGGTGTGTATTGGCACAAAGCCATCTATGCCCGTCAGGTATGGCTCGACGGCATCTTCATGGGTCTGCCCTTCCGCTGTCTCTATGCCAAGAACCACCTCTCGCCGCGTCAGGCCCGCAAAGTCTACGACGATGCCGTGAAGCAGATCACGACCACCGACCGCCGCACCTTCGATGCCACCACAGGACTTTGGAAACACGCCTGGGACGAGACCCACAGCGTGTTTTGGGCCGACAAGACCACAGGACAGAGCCAGCACACCTGGGCAAGGGCGTTGGGATGGTATGCCATGGCCATCACCGAGGTACTCGATGTGCTGCCTGAAAACTATGCCCGCCGCGCAGAGTTGCAACAACTGATGCAAAAGGTGATGACCGCAGTGGTGAAACATCAGGACGGAAAGAGCGGCGTATGGTACGACGTTATGGATGTCAACGACACACGCAACTATCTTGAGTCCACAGCCTCGTGCATGTTTGCCTACGTACTGCTGAAGGGCGTGCGCACCGGCAACCTTCCCATGACTGCCAATGTGGGCGATACAAAGGTTGACTACCTTGCAGCCGGCATCAAAGCCTACGAGGGCATCCTGCGCAACTTCATCCGTGTCAACGACGACAAAACGATCTCTCTCACCAGCTGCTGCGCCGTCAGCGGACTGGGCCCCGGTCCCGGCCCTCTCGTGAAGAAGCCTAACTACAAGCGCGACGGCAGTTTCGAATATTACATCAGTGAGCCCATCCGTGACAACGACGCCAAGGGTGTCGGCCCATTTATCTGGGCCAGCCTTGAGATGGAAGCTTTGCATGAGTCTCAGAAGACGGCCGGATACTACATCGCCAAGCCCGGCGACGCACAGTCGGTACTCGACATCTTCCACACGATCGCCTCTTCTGGGAACAAGTCTCAGCGTGTGAAGATCTTTCTGCCCAACGGCGTATACAACTTCGGCAACATGACCGAGCAGACCTTTCCCGTCGACAGCCTCTCTATCATCGGTCAGAGCATGGACGCTACCATCCTCGTGACCAAGCCTCAATCAGAGCAGGAAGGATTGGGACTGGCCGATATGTTTCTCAACACCCGCTCCGGTCTCTATCTCCAAGACCTCACGCTCAACAATGCCCTCGCCTATTACGAGGCTGGCAGGGCCGGACGCGCTGCTGTCATGCAGGACGCCGGCAACTACACCATATATAATAAGGTGAGAATGCTCTCCCATCAGGACACCTACTACAGCAGCAACACGGCAATGAAAGCCTATTTCCGCGACTGCGACATCCACGGCACCGTTGACTTCATCTGTGGCGGCGGAGACATCCGTTTCGACAACACCACGCTGAGCCTGGAGCCCCGCAATGCCGACGGCACCGGCCGCCGCATCATCACCGCTCCGTCTACTACGACTCCTTTCGGCTATGTCTTTGACCATTGCCGCATCGTCGACTTATCACAAGGCAAAGGATCCTGGTGCTACGGCCGCACATGGCGCAACCAGCCCATCAGCGTCTTTCTACATACCGTACTCAAGGCTCATGCAGCCGCCACGCTTCTTCCCGAGCGTTGGGTCGAGAAGGGCATGAACGCTACCAATCCTTATGTACTTGGTGAATACCTCTCGCAGAGCACCGACGGCACAATCCTGTCTCCCGCCAGCCACAGCATCAACTCCTACGACGGCCCCCACTCCACCATACTGAGCGACACTCAAGCTGCCAATTTCAGCTATGAGCGTATGTTCCCGAAATGGAATCCCAAAGCGCTGACAGAAGATCTCACCGTGACAGGACTGCAATTCTCAAACAGCAAACTCAGCTGGAAGGCCACTCCGCAGGCCACAGCCTACGCTGTCTTCCACAACGACATACTGCAAGCAATCACCACCTCTACGTCATTTTCCGCCACTCCCGCCACTGGAAAGTGGGCTGTGCGTGCAGCAAACTTGATGGGTGGTTTTGGTCCCGAAGCCGTCGCACAAGGAGAAAATAGTACTTTTTGAGGGGGAAAATCGTCCCAAAGGTGAATAAAACCAAAAGAAAAGGACACACTTAACAAAATTTTCCGTAATTTTGAACCACAACCTATCCAATAGCAAACCAAGAATTTAAAGAAAAACAATAACTAAAAGCAATCGTATGGCTAACAATCTTAACAAAATGCGGGCCGCATTACTCACCGGTCTGCTCGTTTGTGCCGCTGACATCAATGCACAAATCGTCAAGGGTACGATCACCGATAAGTCGGGAGAGCCCATCATTGGCGCCACCGTGCAGGAAGTCGGCTTGCCCGGCAACGGCACCGTCACCGACCTTGACGGTAACTTCTCCATTGATATGAAAGGCGGAAAGAAGACGCTCAAGATCAGTTACGTGGGCATGAAGACCCAGACCGTGACGGTCGGCAACCGCTCTTCGCTCTCCATTAAGATGGAAGACGACGCCAACAACCTCAACGACGTGGTGGTCATCGGCTACGGCTCGGTGAAGCGTAAGGACCTCACCGGCTCCGTCGCTACCGTCGACAACAAATCGCTCGTCGAGGTGCCTGTAGCCAGTGCCGAGGAAGCACTGACCGGTAAGCTCGCCGGTGTGCAGGTGTCCACTTCCGAAGGTTCCCCCGACGCCACAGTGAAGATTCGTGTGCGTGGCGGTGGCTCCATCACTCAGAGCAACGACCCGCTCTTCATCGTCGACGGCTTCCCCGTGGACGACATCAGCAACATTCCGGCTACCGACATCGAGGACATCACCGTGCTGAAGGATGCCTCCTCCACAGCTATCTATGGTAGCCGTGGCGCCAACGGCGTCATCCTCGTCACCACAAAGAAAGGTAAGCAGGGCAAGGTCAGCGTGAGCTACAACGCCTACTACAGCTGGAAGAAAATCGCAAAGAAGGTGGACGTGCTACAGCCCGGTGACTACGCGCGCTGGCAATACGAGCTCGCACTGCTGAAAAACAACAACGACCCGTCGAAGATCTCTTCCTTCACCTCACTCTTCGGCAACTATCAGGACCTCGACCTCTACGACAACGTGAAGGGCAACGACTGGCAGGACATCGCCTACGGACGCGTAGGCCACACCTTCAACCAAAGCCTCAACATCACGGGCGGATCGGAATCTGTCAAGTATGCCTTCAGTTATGCCCACATGAACGACAAGGCCATCATGGTCGGCTCGAACTTCAAGCGTGACAACCTCTCGCTCAAAGTCAACTCCAAGCCCTCCAAGCGCACCACGCTGGACTTCCAGGCACGATTCAGCAACACTGACATCCGTGGTGGCGGTGCCAACGATGCCACTGGCTCCTACGACACCGACAAGCGACTCAAGGACGCTGTCATCTACCCGCCGATTCCTTTGAAGGGTCTCGCCACTGAGAACGCCTCCTTCGACGATGACGACATGAACCTCTACGATCCTGTCACATCAGCTGCTGACAACGACCGCAAAAAGAATCGCAAGAACCTCAATCTTTCCGGCTCTTTTGGATGGGAGTTTATCAAAAGCCTCACCGCAAAGACGGAGTTCGGTTATGACTATTATACGCAGTACGACCAGCGCTTCTTCGGTCTTACCTCCTATCCGGTACGCAACTATGCCGATCAAGCATACACCAACCACCCACTGATCACGCTCGACAATACCGACCGGCACCGTTTCCGCAACACCAACACGCTGAACTATGACTTCAAGGATCTCTTCAACAACAAGGATCACAACCTGACATGGTTGGTAGGACACGAGTATATCATCACCAAGGAGCACGAGAACATCAACCAGGTGGTCGGCTTCCCTGTTGACTACGATGCCAATACGGCATGGAGACTCTCCGGCACCGGCACAGCAGCCGCCACAAGCGACTACTACAATCCTGACGACAAACTGCTTTCGTTCTTCACTCGCGCCAACTATGGCTACATGGACAAATATCTGGTGAGCTTCACCTTCCGTGCTGATGCTTCTTCCAAGTTCAGCAAGGACAACCGTTGGGGCTACTTCCCCTCCGCAGCCTTGGCCTGGCGTATCACTTCCGAGCCGTTTATGAAGGGCACCAAGAAGTGGCTCGACGACTTGAAACTGCGTCTGAGCTATGGTACCGCCGGTAACAACAACATCCCATCGGGACAGCTCATCCAGGAGTATAGCGCCTACGACGCCAACTCGGCACAACGCAACTGGGTCAACGGCTTCACCAACCCGTTGCGCCCCTCCAACTATATGGCTAATCCCGACCTGAAGTGGGAGACAACCATCACCCGTAACATCGGTCTCGACTGGACGCTCTTCGGCGGCAAGCTCAACGGTACGTTTGAGTATTACCGCAACACTACCAAGGACCTGCTCATCGCCTTCCCCGTTGCCGGTACAGGCTACGACTACCAGTACCGCAATCTTGGCAAGACGCAGAACCAAGGTTTTGAGGCTACCTTCACCTGGCACGCCATCAACAAGCACAACTATGGTCTGGACATCAACGGCAACATTGGTTTCAACAAGACCAAGATCAAGTCGCTCGGCATGGAGAACTTCTATCAGGAGAGCCGCTGGGCTTCCTCTGAGATCGATAAGGAGTATGTCATCGCCGTCGGAGGACGTGTGGGACAGATCCGCGGCTACCGCAACGCTGGACGCTACGAGGTCAGCGACTTCACTGGCTACGATGCCGCCACAGACACGTGGACGCTCAAAGAGGGCGTTGACGACGCCAGTGCCGTGGTCGGTAAGGTACGCCCGGGTAGCATGAAACTCAAGGACCTCGACGGCGACCACAAGGTCACTGCCAAGGACTATGACATCATCGGTGACGTGGCTCCTGACGCTTACGGTGGCTTCGGCATCAACGCCCGTGCCTATGGTTTCGACCTCAGCGCACAGTTCAGCTTCGAAATCGGCAACCAGGAGTACAACGCCAACAAGATCGAGTACACCACTACCGGCAAATATCTCTACCGCAATCTCTGCGACATCATGGAGAGCGGAAAGCGCTGGACCAACCTCGACCCCGAGACCGGTCTGATCACCAACGACCCGGCCCGACTCACCGAACTCAACCAGAACACCACCATGTGGAGCCCCTACATGAGCAAGATGGTGCTCACCGACTGGGCCATCGAGGATGCCAGCTTCCTGCGCCTGAACACGCTCACGCTGGGCTACACCCTGCCTAAGTTTGTCACCAACAAGCTCGGCATCAACAGTCTGCGCTTCTACGCTACTGCCTACAACGTGTTCTGCATCACCGGATACAGTGGCTTCGACCCTGAGAACGACACGATGAAGAAGACCACGCTGACGCCCAACGTCGACTATTCCGCTTATCCTAAGAGCCGCAGCTTCGTCTTCGGCCTGAACCTTAACTTCTAATTATCCGCAATCATGAGACAAATACATCTTACCATAGCATCCCTTCTGCTGGCTTCCGCCACGCTTGTGTCCTGCGACATGGATGCTCCCACACAATCATCGCTCAACGAGCAGTCCACCTTCTCGGTCTACGGCTTGGCCGAGCGAGAGGTGATGTCGGTCTGCGTCTCCTTTGGTGAGACCAACTCCTACCGTGGCCGCTTCCTGCCCTACTACGGCATCAGCACCGACATCGAAGTGCCATCCGGTACTGTGCCTTCTGCCAAAGATGCCAACAATGAAAAGCAGGCACTCTACAACTACGACACACCGGCCAACGACCCGCAGATGAACACCGACAACAACGCCTACGCCAAGTTCTACGAGGGCATTGAGCGTGCCAACCTCGCCATCCAGGGCATCCGAAAATATGGCGACATCGAGCACAACGCCGACATGCGACAGCTCCTCGGCGAGGCTCTCACCCTGCGTGCCGTGCTCTATCTCGATCTGACAAAGGCCTGGGGCGACGTGCCTGCACGCTTCGAACCCAACAACGCCAACAACGTCTATCTGCCCCGTACCAACCGCGACAGCATCTACATCCAGCTGCTCAACGACCTCAAGGAGGCTGAGGACTACTGCTATTGGCCCAACCAAAACGCCATCACCAAGACGACCGAGCGCGTGAGCAAGAGCTTTGTCAAGGGTCTGCGCGCCCGCATCGCCCTCGTCGCCGGTGGCTATGGCCTGCGTGGCGACGGTTTCCGCCGCAGCAACAACCCTGAGCTCGCTCCGGAAAAGATGTACGCGATCGCCAAGCAAGAGTGCGAGGACGTCATCAACTCGGGCCGCAACAAACTCGGAACGTTCAAGGAGAACTTCGTCAAACTCTGTGAGGACAACGTCACAGCGGGCGGCGAGAGCCTTTGGGAGATCCCCTTCTCCGACGGACGTGGACGTGTGCTCTACACCTTCGGCATCAAGCACAACGCCAAAGACCAGTACACACAGCAGGCTCAGGGCGGCGTAGTCGGTCCTACCCCGACACTCTACTACGACTATAACGCTAAGGACGTTCGCCGTGACATCACCTGCGTGCCTTACGATTGGAGCAAGAAGCTCGTGGACGGCAAGGCCAACGTGCAACTCCGTGGACTCACCAAATGGTGCTTCGGCAAGTTGCGCTATGAGTGGATGAAGCGCACCGTCACCTCTACCAACGATGATGGTGTCAACTGGCAGTATATGCGCCTGGCCGATGTCTACCTGATGGCTGCTGAGAGCGAGAACCAGCTCAACGGTCCTGCCAAGGGATGGGAATACATGAAACCTATACTCTACCGTGCCCTGCCCACTGACACCGTGGCTAAGCTCAAGAACATCTACTGCGCCAGCAAGGAAGCCTTCCAGAAAGGCATCGAGGAGCAGCGTGCACTGGAGTTCGCCGGTGAGTCGCTGCGCAAGATGGATCTCGTACGCTGGGGTAACATCGACGAGGCTATGAACCTGGAGAAGACAAAACTCCAGCAGCTCGCCAACCGAGAGGGACGCTATGCCGGACTGCCCGACAAAGTCTATATCAACAACACGACCGACGCCAACAGCATCAAGTTCTACGGACTGAACAAAGGCGAGGACGACCCCGACAAGATTGCAGAGCTGAAAGATGCCGGATGGTCGTCGAAGAACTGGTTTGTTGACTCTTCGACAGGTGCCAACATCCTCAACGATGACTATATCAATGGTCTCTTCGTCGTCACACCGTCGACCCACTGTCTGTGGCCGATCTGGCAGACCTTCATCGACGGCAGCAATGGCCTGATCAACAACGACGGCAACCTCGGACAGCTCAACAACTAAATCTTCTCTAACTCAATATCGCATTTGAACAATGAAAACATATCATCATATCATCGCCTTAACGCTCGTCAGCGCCTCTCTGGGCCTGACGGCATGCTCAGGCCCGATGGACGAAATCACAAGTCTCCTCCTCGACCGCAACTTCTCGCCCGTAGGGCTGGAAGCCAAGAACGTAACGACCAGCTCGGCCAGACTCAGCTGGCAAGCCGTGAGCGGTGCCACCTCGTATGAGGTGGAGCTCTATCCCGACGACAGCCTGGCCTTCGCCACCACGCCACAGTTCTTCTCCACCGAGGGCACCTCGCTCAACCTGGAAGGACTGGTCTACGACACGAAATACTCGGCTCGCGTGCGCGCCGTGGACGGCATCGACGCCTCGCGCGACTCGAAGTGGACCTCCGTCTTCTTCCGTTCCGATGCCCAGCAAATCATGCTGAGCATGGCCTTGGAGGACGTGGGCGACAAGGATGTCATTGTCAAATGGCCCAAGGACTCGCTCGTCAACAGTGCGAGCATTCTCGACGACAACGGTAACGCCGTGCTCACCGAGGCTGTGACCGCCGAGGAGCAGGCCGTCGGACGCAAGGAGCTCAAGGGCCTCACGCCCGAGACGAACTACGTAGCCAAGATTTACTACAACGGTAAGGAGCGCGGCAGCAAGAAGTTCACGACCATCGCCGACCTCAGCGGAGCCACCATCGTGCGCTCGACCGACGACTTCAGCAGTATGCTGGAGAACGCTACCGAGGGCCAGGTCTTCGCACTCTACAATGGCACCTACATGATCAGCTCAGGGGCTGAAACGCCCGACAAGGCTGGCGCTGCTGTCATCGAGCACTCTGTCACCATCAAGGGCATCTACCCCACTGCCAAACCGACGATTCAGGGTACGTTTAAGGTGCAGGATGGTGCTTCGCTCACGCTGAGCAACGTCGTGTTGGACGGTACGAACAATGCTGCTACCGACCAGTTCTTCGACTACAAGTCGGCAGGTAACTACAAACTGCTCGATGTAGAAGACTGCGAGCTCATCGGTGCCAGCGACCAGAAGGGCCTGTTCTATGGCAATACCGACCAGGCCATCATCGACGACGTGGTCTTCCGCAACAACAAGATCCACGGCATCGGATGCGACGGCGGCGACTTCTTCGACGTCCGCAAGAGCTACATCAAGACGATTACCTTCGAGAACAACTACGTCTACAACTGTGCCAACGAGCGCGACTTCTTCCGCTACGATGACAAGGCCAGCAACTATGGCAACCCGGTGCCTGTCATCACGGTAAAGAACAACACGTTCTACAATGTGATGAACGTCGCCAGCGGCAAGCGCTTCCTCTACGTCCGCTTCAACGGCAAAAAGGGCGGTCAGCAGATCACATGGGCTAACAACCTCATCGTCAACACGCAGGCTGTCTACACCAACCAGAGTACGACGACGAAACCGATTTACCAGAACAACTATTACTTTGGCTGTACCAACGCCAATCTGTTTGCTGCCAGCGATCCAGACAATAAGGTCTACTGGAATGGCGACACCAGCGGCAAGAACGGCGTTGATCCGAAGTTCAAGGATGCTGCCAAGGGTGACTTCACTGTCACCAACGAAGATGTGAGCAAGCTCGGAGTGGGCGTGCAGAAATAGGAAAGTAAGTGATCATTAGCGGCCGTGTGCATTCGGGCTCCCGGACTTCCGAGAGCAGAATGCCACGGCCGCTTTGTCGTTGGCGGGTATGGTACTCTTCAATTAAGCTCGCTGAACACCTACCAAGTGTGGTTACTATTCATCGAATAAAATTGAAGCCTTACTATTCACTTTTTCCTTTTATATCAAGAATTTGAGAATTATAGAATTTCCCGCACAATATTGTGAATCGATTAGAATTGGAGAATATACAAGCAGCAACGCTGCTTTCGCCTGATAATTCTTTTTAATCCTAATCGAGAGAAGAATTCTCTCATTCTCAAATTCTTGAGAAAAATAGTCATAGAAATCTTTCGTTGAACTGTTACCAATTGTGATACAACAATTAGAGAAAGTTTATATGATACCCGAAACATATTGACAAAAGTCTGTCATCACGGGCGAGCATTCTAGAGAGAACGGCAATGCGATTTTCAGAAAAAGCTGGCTTCAAAAGATGAAAAAAGCATGGTTTTGAGATCAGAAAGGTGAGATGAGTGCATCAAAAAGCCGTAATGACAACATCAGAAAGCCGAGATGACAGCATCAGAAAGGCACTTTGACGAGAAATTCTCTAGAGAATTTTTGGTCAAAGTGCCTTTTTCATATTAGTCTCAAAACGACATTTTTCATATCTAGCTACTAATCAATAAGTTAAGAAAATCGCTCTATTTTCGCAAACATCCGAGCAAAGGACAGTTTGTTTCAAAAGAACGCATTCTCAGGGCCGCTTTTTTGTCAGTTTTATCAACAACACACACTTGATGATAATTTAGGCGCAGCAGAAGGGAGCAAAAGAGAAGTCAGCACAAGTTGCCTATGTTTTAGAAAGAAATCAAGCTTTTCTTGCCTATGTTTTAGAAAGAAACCAGGCCGTTCTTGCTTATGTTTTAGAAAGGAATCAAGCCGTTCTTGCCTATGTTTTAGAAAGAAATCAAGCCGTTCTTGCCTATGTTTTTACTTTCCTCTCCATTGGAGAGGGGTATGGGGGTGAGGCTTGTCCTTTTACGCTTCCTCCTGCTTCTGCTTCATCCTCCGGTATTCCGATGGCGTCATTCCCGTGGCCTTGCGGAAGCATTTCGAGAAGTACTTAGGATCAGCGAAGCCGACGGCATAAGCGATTTGCGAGAAGCTGTCCTTGCTCTTGGCCACCAAAAGCTCGGCACGCTGCAAACGAATGTGCCGGACGAACTCCACAGGCGGCATGCCTACGATTGACCGCATCTTGCTGTAGAAGGCAGTACGGCTGAGGTTGACCTCGTCGGCCATGTCCTCCATGCGCAAGGCCGGGTCGCTGATATGCTTTTCGAGGAACGCCATGAGCTTGTCCATCATCACTTTATCAGCATCAATAATCTCGGGAGCACTGAGTCGGTAGGTCGGAGTCGCTTCCTTGTCGGGTGTCTGCTGCTCAGCATCAGCCTGCTCTTCCACGGCAGGGTCAGTGAGCTGTTGCAGTGCCTCTTGTTGCAGACTATGACGACGGGCGATGATGTTGGCCACGCGCTCACGGAGATAGGTGGCCGAGAAAGGCTTGGGGATGTAGTCGTCAATGCCCTCACGCAGTCCCTGCAAGCGGTCCTGCATGGAAGCCTTGGCACTGAGGATGATGATGGGGATATGGCTGGTCGTGGCGTCCTGCTTGAGCTCATGCACCATTGCCAGTCCGTCCATGACAGGCATCATCACGTCGGAGATGATAAAGTCGGGCAGTTGCTTGCGTGCCGTCTCCAGTCCCTGCAGGCCATTGTCGGCAGTGAGCACCGTGTAGTCATGGCTAAGGATGGTAGAGAGGAAGAGCCGCAGGTCGGCATTGTCCTCAACGACGAGCAGCGTGGTGCGCTGTCCCTGGTCAGGCCCGACGTTGTCGGTCATAGCATTCTGCTCAGCATTGGAGAGCGCGAATGGCGCATTGGTGTCGTCGACGAGGTAGTTGTCGGAGTCGTGATCGTAGTGCAGCATGTTGTCGACAAGGGCGAGCATGCTTTGGCTGTTGCGCCGTACCATGTCGAGCAGGCCGTGGTCCCGCTCAGAGAGCGACTCACTCTTGAGCACCTCTGTGACGGGTCCGCCGATAAGCGTCAGCGGGGTACGCAGCTGATGACCAATGCGCGTGAAGAACTCTGCCCGCATACGTCCCATCTCGGTCTGCATCTTCATGCGTTGCCGTTGGTTGATCAGATAGATAGCCAGGAAGACGAGTGCACCGCCCACGATGATATAGAAGCACCATCCCATCCATGACTCCCAGAAGGTGGGATGAGCATAGATGACGAGCGCCCGCATATTGTTCTGCCACACGCCGTTGGCATTGGTGGAGCGGACGAGGAGACGCAGATGACCGTGGGGAATACGGTTGAAAGAAGCGCTGTGCATGTCATCGACATAGTTCCATTTGTCGCCGTCGCCCTCAAGCTGATAGGCATAGCGCACCCGGCTCGCGCCAGCATAGTCAAGGGCTGAGAAATAGATCGTGAGGCTACGCTTGTCGCTCGGCACTTCCAGCACGGGCGAGTTGAGGATAGCTTGCGGCTGGTCGTCGCCCTGATAGCGCACACTGGTGAAGACGATGCGTGGCACCACAGACGAGTTGCGCAAGTCGGTCGGCGCAAACGCGATGATACAGCCATTGCAGGCCATGAACAGGTTGCCGTCATCGGGACGGCAGAGCGGTTTGGCTTCGGAGAACTCTACGGGATACCCGATGTCCTGCGCGCTGAACGTAGAAATCATGCGATGCTTGCGGTCGTATTTGTCGATAGTAGTCTCTCGAATCAGCCAGATGCTTCCTTGACGGTCCTCCACCATAGCCTGCACGAGACCTTCATCAGCGGTCACTGAAGTGATTGTCTTCAGATGGAGATCGCTGTGGAGCAGTTCATCGTCGGTGACTTCCTGCACACCACCTCCCATGATGTTGACAAAGACATGACCGTCGCGCGTGGGCAGAGCCTGCAAGACCGTGCCGCTCGAAAGCGAGTGGTCGTCGCCACTGCGGGGTGAGGTGGTGAAAAAGTGAATACGCTGAGGCGGCATAGGTTTACCCGAAAACGTTATCAGACCTCCGTTGGTCGCCACGACCATCTCGCCACGATGCGTCTCGGCAATGCGCCGCACCTTGAGGAAAGCAAGACGCGGATAGTTTTTAAAAAGATTGTTGATGTTGATGAAGCGTACAGATCCATTGGATTGCGGCTCCACACAGTTCACGCCTCCGCCGTAGGTGGCGATCCACAGACGGTGACTGCCGTCCTCAAAGATGTCGTAGATGTCATTATTGCTCAGACTCCAGCGGTCATGATGATCATGGACAAAGTGATTCATCGCCTTGCCGTCCCAGCAATAAAGGCCTTCGCCTTTGGTTCCGATCCACATGCGTCCCTTGCTGTCTTGCCTGATAGAATAGACGCTGTGGGCAAAACGTGTTTGTTGGCTTTGCAGCGCACCCGACGGTGTGAGGTAGCCCTTCTGTCTGCCGTCACGGTCGTAGACGGCCAGATAGCCTTCGCGGTCACCTGCCCAAAGGTTGCCGTCACGGGCAATGCACAACGCGCGAACCTCCTGGTTGACAACCATCGGCAAACGGCGCACGCGATGACGATGGAAATGTACCATCGAGAGGTTGCGCTCGCCCGAAAACCAGAGGTTGTGCTGATTGTCGACAAACGATTTCTTGATCAGTGGTATACAGGCATCTGCGGTCTCACCACTATATAAAGGATAGGCCACAAGACTGTGAAGACTCTCATCGTAGTAGCTGAAGGTACCGCCACGGGGCACGACCCAAATGGTACCGTACTCGTCTTCATGGAAAAATGGCGCACTGCTGGTTGTGCGCAGATAGGGCTGTTGCGGTTCGGCTTGCAGCCATTCACAGCGGTCACCGTCGAGCATGGCGACACCATCGTTGGACGAGAAAAGCCAGATACGTCCACGACGGTCTACAAAGATCTTGGTGATATCAGCGGAAGAGAGTGCGGGATGACGCAACGGAAGCTCACGCAGACGCTGATGATCGAGCACAAACAGACCTTGCGAAGTACCCAGCAGCAGGCGACCGCGCCAGGCACAGACATCGTTGACATGGAGATCCTTCACGTCTGCGCAATGTTTTTGGAAGGTCTTGCCATCCTTGCCGACGGAAACAACACCGCCATGAGCACTGATGAAATAAGTGCGGGCATCTATCCGCTCCGTGAGGATGGCAGGGAGAGCGCAGGCCTTTCGGGCATTGCCGTCGAGAATGGCTTTGCCCGAAAGTAACCACTCATGGCCATAGCCGTCTACAAGTGCTTGACGGATGTCCAGGCCACGGTAGATAGCAATACCGTCTTCCGACTCTACATGATCGTCGTCGATGCGGAGTGTCAGCCTTGGAGCACCCTCACTGGTGACCCAAGTATGACCGTCGGACAATGAGATAATACGATGGAAACGTACGGGCTGCCGGATGGAAGAGGCGATGAGCCGGTTGATATTGACATAGGCGCAGCGCTTCGTGTCGAAGAGATAGAGCCGCCGGTCGTAGGTCGTCACCCACACATCGTTGCGGTAGTTGGTATGGAGCGTATAGATACGGTTGCTCGTGAGCATGTCGCCGAGTCCGGGCATACTGCGGAATGTGGTGAAGCGATAGCCGTCGTAATAGCAGAGCCCGCTCCACGTACCGAGCCACATCAGCCCGTCGTCGGTCTGTCCGATGCCGGAGATGATGTTGGCAGCCAAACCGTCGCGAAGTGAGAACGTGCGCACGTCGCAATAGGGTTGGGCATATATATGACAGATGCAGCCGAACTGCAAGAGTAATGTCAATAAGTACTTTCTAAACATGTTATATAGATAAGGATAGCTTTGATGGCTATGCAAAGATAATAAAATTCCACCTATTGACACAAAGAATACGACAAAAAGTGGGTTTCGAACGATTTTATACCATTCTGAACAAAAATCCCACCCGCTATTCAGAAACTATTTATTATCTTTGCAGAAACAATCAACCAATCTCAAAAAGCAAATGAAACAATTCATGGATGAGAACTTCCTGTTGCAGACAGAAACTGCACAGAAACTCTATCACGAGCATGCTGCCAAGATGCCCATCATCGATTATCACTGTCACCTCGTTCCTCAGCAAGTAGCCGAGAACAAGCGTTTCCGCTCCATCACGGAGGTATGGCTTGGTGGTGATCACTATAAGTGGCGCGCTATGCGCAGCAATGGCATACCGGAAAAATACTGCACAGGCAAAGACACCAGCGACTGGGAGAAGTTTGAGAAGTGGGCAGAGACTGTACCCTATACGTTCCGCAACCCGCTCTACCACTGGACGCACCTGGAGCTGAAAACGGCTTTCGGCATCACCAAGCGCCTCAACCCCGAGACAGCACGCGAGATCTTTGACGAGTGCAACGACAAACTTGCCAACGACCCTTCGCTCACGCCGTGGGGACTGCTCAATAAATATAATGTGGAGACGGTGTGCACCACCGACGATCCTATTGATGACCTCCACTATCACACCCTCGTGGCAAAGAGCGAGCTCAAGACACGCATGCTCCCGGCATGGAGACCCGACAAGGCCATGGCACCGGAGAACGCCAAGGATTTCCGCGCGTATGTCGAGAAGCTCTCGGCCGTTTCGGGTAAAAACATCAGCAACTTCCAAGACTACGTAGATGCACTGCAACAGCGCCACGACTTCTTCAACGCCATGGGATGCCGCCTCTCTGACCACGGCATAGAGGAGTTCTATGCAGAGGAATACACCGACCAGGAGATCAACGACATCTTTGACAAGGTCTACGCCGGCAAGGAACTCACACACGAAGAGGTGCTGAAGTTCAAGAGCGCCATGCTTTATGTCTTCGCCCTGCAGGACTACGAGGCCGGATGGGCACAGCAATACCACTATGGCGCCATCCGCAACAACAACACACGAATGTTCCGCCAGCTCGGACCTGACACGGGCTTCGACTCCATCGGTGAGTTCAACACGGCAAAGAGCTGCTCGGCATTCCTCAACAGACTGGATTTGGAAGGTCACCTGACAAAGACGATCCTCTACAACCTCAACCCCTGTGCCAACGAGGTGATGGCTACGATGCTCGGCAACTTCCAGGACGGCTCAATGCCCGGTAAGATCCAATGGGGATCAGGCTGGTGGTTCCTCGATCAGAAGGACGGCATCACCAAACAGCTCAACGCCCTGTCACTGCTCGGACTGCTGAGCCGCTTCGTCGGTATGCTCACCGACTCACGCTCATTCCTCTCCTATCCCCGTCACGAATACTTCCGTCGTATCCTCTGCAACCTGATCGGCAACGACATCGAGAACGGCGAGATCCCTTACGACGGCTTTGAGGAGAAGCGCGTCAACCAAATGGTGGAGGATATCAGCTACTACAATGCAAAGAACTTCTTCAATTTCTAAGCGAAGACAAGAAGGCTTGGTTTGCGCAAACGCTTCTTTGTATTCGTATATATTATATTAGCAATTATCAAATATCAAGAGAATATGGCAAAAATAGTAACATTGGGCGAGCTCATGCTGCGCCTGTCTCCAGAAGGCAACGACCGATTCATACAGAGTGATCACTTTCGTGTCATCCCCGGCGGAGGTGAGGCCAACGTGGCCATCAGCCTCGCCAACTACGGCCACGATGCCGACTTCGTCACCAAACTCCCGAAACACGAGATCGGACAGCTGGCGCTCAACGCCATGCGACGCTATGGTGTCGGCACAAGCCACATCGTGCGTGGCGGTGAGCGCGTGGGTATCTACTACGCCGAGACGGGTGCTTCCATGCGACCCAGCAAGGTTATCTACGACCGCGCACACTCTGCCATCGCTGAGGCTCGCCCGGAGGAGTTTGACTTCGACGAGATCTTCGAGGGGGCTCAGTGGTTCCACTGGTCGGGCATCACGCCGGCAATCAGCGACAACGCCGCCGCTATTGTGAAGGCTGCATGCGAAGCTGCCAAGCGCCACGGCGTGACCGTGTCGGTAGACCTGAACTTCCGCAAGAAACTGTGGACCTCGGAGAAGGCTATCTCCATCATGCGCCCTCTCATGCAGTACGTCGACGTGTGCATCGGCAACGAAGAAGACGCTCAGCTCTGTCTGGGCTTCAAGCCCGACGCTGACGTGGAAGGCGGAAAGACCGACGCCGCAGGCTATCACAAGATCTTTGAGCAGATGGCTAAGGAGTTTGGTTTCAAATATGTCGTCTCCACACTGCGTGAGTCTTACTCCGCTACGCACAACGGCTGGAAAGCGCTCATCTATAATGGTAAGGAATTCTACGAGAGCCGCCACTACGACATTGAGCCGATCATCGACCGCGTAGGCGGTGGTGACTCCTTCGCCGGTGGACTCATCCACGGACTGCTCACCAAACCGACTCAGGGCGAGGCCCTGGAGTTTGCTGTCGCAGCCTCAGCACTGAAGCATACCATCAACGGTGACTTCAACCTCGTTTCGAAAGAGGAAGTGGAGAGCCTCGCCGCCGGTAACGCCAACGGCAGAGTTCAGAGATAAAACAAAACATAAGCCATCGGACGGACAATACACTGTTTGGCCGACCGATGGCTTTCTATCATTTCAATCAACCAATAACATTACTACAATCATGGCTAAATTTGACAAAATACAAGTTCTTCAGAAAATCGGCGCAACCGGCATGGTGCCCGTATACTATAACGCAGACGTGGAAGTCGCTAAGAAAGTGATCAAAGCCTGCTACGAAGGTGGCGTGCGCGCCTTTGAGTTCACCAACCGTGGCGACTTTGCCCACGAAGTATTCGGCCAACTGGTGAAATGGGCCGACAAAGAATGCCCTGAGCTGGCCTTAGGTGCAGGTACTGTCGTCGACGCTCCTACTGCTGCGCTGTATATTCAGCTCGGTGCCAACTTCATCGTTGGTCCGCTCTTCAACCCCGACGTGGCTCCGATATGTAACCGTCGTCTCGTTCCCTATTGCCCGGGCTGTGGCACTGTCAGCGAGATCGGCAAGGCTCAGGAACTGGGTGCTGACCTGACAAAGGTATTCCCCGGCGATGTCTATGGACCACGCTTCATCAAAGATCTCATGGCACCCTGCCCCTGGTCGAAGATCATGGTCACAGGCGGCGTGGCGCCTACACAGGAGAACCTCGAAGGATGGATCAAGGCCGGTGCCTACTGCGTGGGCATGGGCTCGAAGCTCTTCCCCAAAGAGGTGGTCGCTAAGGGTGATTGGAAAGCCATCACCGAGCTCTGCAAACAGTGCATCGAGATCATCCAGAATGCTAAGAAGCAACGCGCATGAACGGGGGTACAATTAAAAACGATGTGAAGACGAACTGGAGATGGTACCTCTGTGCCCTCCTCTTCGTCGCTACCACGGTCAACTATCTCGACCGTCAGGTGCTCTCGCTGACATGGAAGGACTTCATCGCACCGGAATTTCACTGGACCGATACCGACTACGGAATGATCACGGGATGGTTCTCGCTGTTCTACGCTGCGGTGAGTCTCTTCGCGGGTACTGCCATTGACCGTTTGGGTACGAAGAAGGGTTATCTGCTCGCCATCATCATTTGGTCTACAGGTGCCTGCCTTCATGCCGGATGCGGATGGCTGACGATGGAGATCGAGGGACTGGACAGTGTGGAGGCACTCCACGCCGTGAAACAAGGATCTGCGCTCGCGCTCTCTATCTCTACCATCTCTGTGTATCTCTTCTTGGGCTGCCGTATGATTCTGGCCATTGGTGAGTCGGGCAACTTCCCCTCTGCCATCAAGGTGACGGCGGAATATTTCCCGAAGAAGGACCGTGCGCTCTCCACGGCAATCTTCAACAGTGGTGCCTCAGTAGGCGCGCTGGCTGCTCCGGCTACCATCCCGTTCATCGCCAAGGCATGGGGATGGGAGAGTGCCTTCATCATTATCGGTGCGCTCGGATTCATTTGGGTATTCTTCTGGCTTGAGTGGTATGAGAAACCTGAAAAGTCGAAACATGTCAATGCCGCTGAGCTTGCCTACATCCATCAGGACGATGAGAAAGAGGCTGACGAAACGAAGACTGACGAGAAGACAGAGAAGACCATTCCTCTGCTCAAATGTCTCACCTACCGTCAGACATGGGAGTTTATCACCGGTAAATTCTTCACTGACGGCGTATGGTGGTTCTATCTCTTCTGGGCTCCGGCTTACTTCAGCGATGTCTATCACTACCCATCGGCATCGAAGGAAGGAGCCACACTCATCTTCATCCTGTATTTCATCGTCACGGTGGTCTCCATCTTCGGTGGCTATCTGCCTAAGCTGTTTGTGGAGAAGCGTGGCATGGATCCCTACGGCGGACGTATGCTGGCCATGCTCATCTTTGCATTCATGCCACTGACGGCTCTGCTGGCTCAGCCTCTCGGACAGTATGGCGCTATCTTCCCGGCTGTCATCATCGGCATCGCCGGTGCCGGACACCAGGCTTGGTCGGCCAACCTCTACTCTACCATCGGCGACATGTTCCCCAAATCGACGGTCGCTACGATCACGGGTGTGGGCACAATGGCCGGCGGTATCGGCTCTTATATGATCAACCAGGGCTCCGGCATTCTCTTCGACTATGCCGAGAAAGCAGGCAGCTCGTTCTCCTTCCTGGGCTTTGAGGGTAAGCCTGCCGGATACATGATCGTGTTCTGCATCTGCGCAGTAGCCTATCTCATCGCTTGGTCGATCATGAAGACACTCGTGCCGAAATATAAGAAGATCGTACCATAACGACTCCTTATTATATATAGTACACTTAGGACCACCTTACATAGTAGGTGGTCCCATTTTTACTACACCTTATTATATATACTGAATCTATGACCAACAACATTCTCAACAGACACACGGCACCGAAAGCCGAGGCTCCGGAGCGTGTGATACAGTTTGGTGAGGGCAACTTCCTCAGAGCGTTCGTGGACTGGATGATCCAGGAGATGAACGACAAGACGGCATTCAACGGTTCTGTCGTCATCGTGCAACCACGCGAGCGTAACCATATCGAGACACTGCGTGCACAGGACTGCCTCTACCATGTCAACCTGCTCGGACTGAAAGGCAACGAACAAGTAAACACCTGCCAACGAATCAGCAGCGTCAGCCGCGCGCTGAATCCCTATACGCAGTACGACGCATTCATGGCACTGGCCGAGCAACCAGAGATGCGCTTTGTCATCTCCAACACCACTGAGGCCGGTATTGCCTTCGACAACACATGCAAGCTGAGCGACACGCCGCCAGCCTCCTACCCTGCCAAACTCACGCAACTGCTCTATCGCCGCTACACGTGTTTCAACGGCGATGCCAAGAAGGGACTCATCATCCTGCCTTGTGAGCTGATCTTTGGCAACGGACACCATCTCAAAGAGTGCATCAACCAATATATCGACTTGTGGCACGACGACCTCGACGACGCTGAGGGATTCCGCAAGTGGGTAGCAAGTTGCTGCCCGATCTGCACCACACTCGTGGACCGCATTGTCAACGGTTATCCCCGCAACGACGAACAGCAACTGTGGCAGCGTATCGGCTACAAGGATGCCGCTATGGTGCAAGGCGAGATCTTCCACCTCTGGGTCATCGAGCATGACAAGAACATCTCCATCGAACAGCTCGACGAGGAGTGGCCGGCACGCAAAGCAGAACTCAACGTGGTGCTCACCGACAACGAAGCACCTTATCACCTGCGCAAGACGACACTGCTCAATGGTCCGCATACCGTGCTCTCGCCCGTAGCTTTCCTCTCCGGTATCAACATCGTCAGAGATGCCTGCAACGATGAACTGGTCGGGAAATATATCCATCAAGTCATGTTCAACGAGCTCCTGCCGACACTCGAACTGCCAAAAGACGAGCTCACACGCTTTGCCGAAGACGTGCTGCAGCGGTTCAAAAATCCATATATCGACCATCAGGTGACGAGTATCATGCTCAACAGCTTCCCGAAGTTCAAGACGCGTGACCTGCCCGCACTAAAACGCTACACGGAACTGAAAGGCGAACTGCCCAAAACCATTGTACTCGGACTCGCTGCCATCACCACTTTTTATAAAGGTGGCACACGGGAAGACGGCACGGCAATCACTCCCAACGACGATCCGGCAATCCTTGAACTGCTCCAGCAACTGTGGGCTTCTGCCGATTGCCACGCCATCGCCGAAGGTGTACTCGGTGCACAGGAACTGATTTGGAAAGAGCAAGGCAACCTCAATGACATCCCAGGACTGACAGATTTGCTGACTTCCTACCTCCAACAGATCCAAGAGTCAGGCATGAGAAAAGCCATAGAATCAGTTCTCAACAAGTGAAAAGATGAAACAAGCAATCAGAATCAACCCTACAGACAATGTCGCCGTAGCCATCAAAGCCATGAAGGCCGGCGACATCGTCGACATCGAAGGCTCACCTCTCAAACTGGTTACTGACGTGGTGCCCGGACATAAGATAGCCCTCAACGACATCAAGACGGGAGAGATGATCGTGAAATACGGCTTCCCCATCGGTCACGCCATCCACGACATTGCAAAAGGAGCACTGCTCGATGACCACGACATCAAGACGAATCTGAGTGGAGAGCTGAACTACGACAATATCCACATCCAGCCGCAGAAAAAGACGACACCGCATCCCGATGCTACCTTTCAAGGTTATCGCCGCTCCAACGGACTCGTCGGAGTGAGGAACGAGCTTTGGGTGATCCCTACGGTGGGCTGTGTCAATGGCATTGCTCAGAATATCGTGGAGGAGGTAAAAGCACAGACCAATAATGGTGAAGGCGTAGACGCCATCGTGGCTTTTCCGCATAACTATGGTTGTTCGCAGCTCGGTGAAGACAATGAGAACACACGCCATATTCTTCGCGATCTGGTGCTTCACCCCAATGCAGGTGGTGTGCTCATCGTGGGACTGGGATGTGAGAACAACCAACCGCACGAGTTTATGAAGCTACTCGGTGACTATGACCACGACCGCATCAAGCTGCTCGTCTGCCAGGAAGTGGAAGGCAACGAAGTGGAGGCTGGCACAGAGATGCTGATGGATCTCTATGATAAAGCACGCCACGATCAACGAACGGCCATTCCGGCTTCTGAACTGCGCATCGGACTGAAATGCGGTGGCAGCGACGGCTTCTCCGGTATCACGGCCAACCCGCTCGTAGGTGCTTTCAGCGACTGGCTCTGCAATGAACAAGGCGGTACTACGGTGCTCACTGAGGTTCCGGAGATGTTCGGTGCTGAGACGCTTCTCATGCAACGATGCATTAACGAACAAGTGCTCGACGACACCAAGCATCTTATCAACAACTTCAAGCACTACTTCCTCAGCCACGGTCAACCCGTGGGCGAGAATCCCTCGCCGGGTAACAAAGCCGGTGGCATCTCTACACTGGAAGATAAAGCGCTGGGATGCACGCAGAAGTCGGGGTCATCTCCCGTTTACGGTGTCCTCGGCTATGGTGAGCGACTGCAAGGTCACGGCCTTCATCTGCTCTCTGCTCCGGGCAACGACCTTGTGGCTGCGACAGCCTTGGCTGCTGCCGGATGCCACATCGTGCTGTTCACAACGGGTCGTGGTACGCCCTTCGCTACCGCTGTGCCGACCTTGAAAGTCTCTACCAATACCTCTCTCTACATGCGCAAAGGCAACTGGATTGACTTCAACGCTGGCACTATCGTGGAAGACAAAAGCATAGCAGACCTTTTGCCGGACTTCATACGCACCGTACTCGATGTGGCAAGCGGCAAAAAGGTAAAAGCAGAGCGCAACGGCATTCATGGATTTGCCATCTTCAAAAATGGTGTGACGCTCTAAATATAATAATGACTGATATGAGATTATTCTTCTCTAACGCTTTCATGGGCGGCATGGTGCTCGCCGGTTCTTTTCTGTTCCCGCTACAAGCAGTCGGACAGGACAGAACGATGACTGTGACACTACAAAATCCTGGTAACACGATTTTGCAGCAGTCGCCCGTGGAGATAGCTGGTATAGAAGGCTATCGCTCTGCCCGCGTTACTGTAGACGGGAAAGAGGTACCTTCACAGTTGGACGATTTGGATGGTGACGGAGGAGCTGATCATCTGTTCTTCCTCGCCGACATCAAGGCTAAACAAAGCAAGGCTACTATTGCGCTGTGGCGAAAGGCAATGCCAAGCACCTACACCAAGCGAACCTTTGCCGACATCCTTCTGCGCAACAGCAAAGTGAAGGCAAAGAACAAGCACGACATCTACCTGAGCGAGTTCGCTTCACTGCGAGGAACCAATCCTTTCCCCGTCATCCATCAGCATGGTGCCGTACTGGAGAGCGAGATCACTGCTTATCGTTTCTATTGCAGTCCACGACAATCAGTCGACATCTATGGTAAGCGCAAAAGGCAGTTGGAACTCCACGACACGGAGTTCTATCCCGACTCAGTCCAGCTGGCTGCTGGCTACGGTGACGATGTCCTTGCAGTAAGAGACGGTGTAGGTGTTGGAGCCCTTAACGGATGGGATGGCAAACAGCCCGTAGGTTTCACTGACTGCGACAGCCGCCGTCAGCGCATTGTAGCAAACGGTCCACTCCGCAGCATCGTTGAGATCACGGATTTAAACTGGAAGCCGACACCCGATGCCGAGCCGCGCACACTCACCACCCGCTATACGATGATCGCGGGACACCGCGACTGTGAAGTGGACGTGAACGTGTCTGTGCCAAAAGGTTTCAAGCTCAGCGAACAGATATGCGCCACTCCTTATTTTATAGGTATCACGCATATCAAGGGGCAACAAAGTTGGACCGACGGTCATGGCTTGCTTGCCAACTGGGGCACAGACTACCCCGTCACGGGTAAGGATACGCTTTCACATAAAAAGGAAACCGTAGGATTAGCAGTCTCCATTCCCCGCGCCAACATCCTCAAAGAGATTCACACGCAGTACGACGACGGCTATCTCGTCTCCATCCCCGATGGCCATCTCGTCTACCACATCTCTTTCTGTAGTGACAAAGAGGAGCAGGGCTATCACAGTGCCGATCAATGGTTCAGTGCCTTGAAAGCCTGGAAAGCGAAGGAAGCCTCTTTGCGCCCCCTAAAAGCCAGAAAAGGCAAGGAGGAATCCCGCCTCTAAAGGTTGTCTTTATGACTGCTGCGTTCCGTACGCCTCTGCTTTGCAGAGGCTCCTCTCAAAAGCCAAGAAAGGCTAAGCAACGAGTGTTGCTTAGCCCTTCATGTGATTCAGCCGGGGTTCGAACCCGGGACCCGCAGCTTAGAAGGCTGCTGCTCTAATCCAACTGAGCTACTGAACCAGTCGCTTTATATTAAAAGCAGATGCAAAGTTACTATTTATTATTAAGAAAACGACACTTTGCCCGCAGAAACTTAAAACAATTATTAATATTTAACTAAACCATCTTTCTATTCTCTCGAAGCCAAATATCTAAAAGAAAAAAAGCTATTTGGCAAGCCAAAAAAACGAAGCCATTCATTCCGCATGACATATTTTTTTTATATCTTTGTAGCATAATCGTAACAGACATTACAGATATTTATGAACACAAGCGACTATGTGATTATCTTCATGAAGATATTAGGCTCCTTAGCCTTGCTGATCTACGGCATGAAGGTAATGAGTGAAGCCCTGCAGAAAATGGCAGGCTCGCAACTGCGTCATATCCTTGGCGCAATGACCACCAACCGGTTCACTGGAATGCTCACAGGTGTTTTCATCACCTGCGCCGTGCAATCCTCTTCCGCCACCACGGTAATGACAGTCAGTTTTGTCAATGCAGGCCTGCTCACCTTGGCACAAGCGATCTCGGTGATCATGGGTGCCAACATCGGAACGACGCTCACCGCATGGATCATGTCACTGGGATTCAACGTAGATCTGACGATGGTCGTCTTCCCTGCTTTCTTCCTGGGCATCATGCTCATCTATTCCAAGCGACGCCGCTACATCGGTGACTTCCTCTTCGGTATTGCTTTTCTTTTCTTTGCACTTGTTTTACTTAGCAATGCCGGCAAGGAGCTCGACCTGGAGCACAACCCTGATGCCATCCAGTTCTTCTCTTCCTTCAATGTGCACAGTCACGCAAATATCATTGTGTTTGTGCTAATCGGTACATTGATTACCTGCATCGTACAGAGCTCTGCAGCCGTGATGGCCATCACCATCCTGCTTTGTTCCTCTGGCGTGCTGCCTATTTATTTTGGCATTGCCTTGGTCTTAGGAGAGAACATCGGTACGACGGCAACTGCCAATCTCGCCGCCCTTGGTGCTAACACACAAGCACGGCGAGCCGCCATGGCGCATTTAGTTTTCAATGTCTTCGGCGTCATCTGGGTGCTCTGCCTGTTCTATCCCTTTGTTGACGGCGTATGCCACCTGGTAGGCTACGATCCTACTGGTACCGGCTTTACCCAGGCACAGCGGGCAGCTATCCTTCCTATTGTGCTTGCAGCCTTCCACACTTGCTTCAATGTGACCAATACCGCCTTGCTCATCGGCTTCATCCCACAGATCGAGAAAGTGGTATGCTGGATCATCAAGCCCAAAAAGAACAAGGACGAAGAAGATTTCCGCCTGCGCTTTATACAAGCAGGTATCATGAAGACCCCTGAGCTCTCCGTACTGGAAGCATCTAAGGAAATTCACTCTTTTGCCGAGCGCATGAGAAGGATGCTACGCATGGTGAGAGAGCTGCTCGGAACAAAGGATGCCAACGACTTCGTCAAACTCTTCTCTCGCATTGAGAAATACGAGAGCATCGCTGACAACATGGAGATTGAAATTGCCAAATATCTCGACCAAGTCAGTGACGCCCACCTCAGCGACGAGACAAAGGACAAGGTTCGAGCCATGCTACGCGAGATCTCTGAACTTGAAAGTATCGGTGACTCGTGCTATCATATCGCAAGAACCATCAATCGTAAATACACCGAGAAAGAGGAGTTCACCACTGATCAGTACGAGCATCTCCATCAGATGTTCGCTCTCACTGACCAGTCGATGGCAGAGATGGAACATGCACTCGTGGAGCATAAGACGGACATCGACATCAACCGCTCCTTCAACATTGAGAACGAGATCAACAACTATCGCAACCAGCTCCGCAGCAGAAACACCATTGACGTCAATGATCATAAATACACCTACGCCGTAGGTACGATGTATATGGACATTATCAACGAATGCGAGCGCGTCGGCGACTATGTCGTCAATGTCGTAGAGGCACGAACAGGTAAGAAGAAAAACGAGGCGTAATGCCTCTCCCACTCCCCATCCATGACGAGGCAAAAACGTTTCTGTCTACGATGGATAATTAATGCAAAGGTCTTATTGCTCATATATTTATGGCAATAAGACCTTTTTCTATGCTAAAAACCTTTAACACGAAAGCAAATTCATTTATTTTTCGTACATTTGTAAAATCGAATATTTAACAACAACTTATCTAAGAAGAAGATGGTATTACCGGAAACTAAAGAAAACCAAAGAATTACTGTCAACGTTGTAAGGACAGACCCAGACTCACACCAGTTTATTGTTACCTATGGAGATGACGGCAAGCTCTATCGGCTGCCCATGCTCTTGTATCAGAAAAGAAGCACCGTACCCAACACGCTTCCCTGCATCGTGGAAGAATCCTTCAACGGTGGCATCCACCTCAGGCAAGACTATGAAACGCTGATCAGGCAATTCTATCATGAAGGCGACAAGGTAGAGTTCAGCATCAAACGCTCACACGACAATTTTTATATTCTGCAAGAATCACACGGTTTCACCACGCGCCTTGACAAAAGTTGCATTCCTAATCCTGCCCTCACGCCGAGAATCATCTGCCAAGTGGAAAAGATTAAAGGCAGATATATGCAAGTACAACCTGTGGAAAACCTGCAGGCACTGAAATACGACTTCCCTATCAAAGATAATCAGCTGGCCACTCTTTTAGGCAACAGAAAATGGAACAACGATTCATTGCGGGACCTTCTACTTGGAAGCACCAATCCTGACCTCTTCGACAATGCTTGCTATCACTGGATTGCCAACATGGCGGCAGACTATCACGACAAAGACTTACTCCGACAAGACCTTATTGACTTCAAGGAAAGCATGCTCCATGTGCTTGAACAGACGGATCTGCTCAACATGTGTGACGCTGTCTCCAGAGGCATCTTGGAAAATCGCTTCACAGACTTCATCGAGCAGACTTCTTTCTTCATCAATGCACTGGATCTCGTAAAGAACAACTTAGGAGAAGAATACATCGAGCAAGCACTCAACAAACTGGAATGCTGCAACTATGTCTTCCACCCGCGTGAGTGCTTCTTCACGATGCTCTGTATCTTTCTGCAGGACGACAGTCTGATGCAGAAGTGTATGCCAAGGATGATCAGCATCATCCGTAAGCATGACCTCGCCCTGTCCAAACGTGCTCCTTTCGGCAAGCTATGGATCACCCTGCTGGAATACTACATCCGCAAGAGCTATGAGACGCCGGACAGTCTCAACAGTCAAGGTACGATTGAGACGATGATACAAGCCCTGGCACTCCAGCTCAATTTGGCTGAAGACGATGACAGCGACCTCTTCGACGTGGTGCTCAACCGTAGTCTTCTCTATCGCCTTTGCAGCAAGATGGGAGTGGCTGACCCCAAGAGTCTGTTGGAGGAATCGCTCTACAACCTTGTCTCTGACTCCGGCGATCAGGCTGCCTATGTGGTCAACACCGATGACGCTACGCTCACCGCCAACATCATTGCCAACCAGGTTTCCGACACTATCGACTCGTCGCTCGCTCCCGTGGAATACGTCACGGACAATGCGAAGCTGCTCATCAAAGACGGTAAGATCTCTATATCTGCCTCTGATGTGAACTCAGAGAATGTCTACACGCCACTGCCTACCCGACTGAACCTATGGCACGCCTTTACCATCAGACTCAGCGAAAAGCCTTCTGCTGACCTCAGAGGGAATAAAAGCAACACTCTACCCCACTTTAAGCAACTGTGGGATTTCATCTATAAATCGCTCTTCATCGGTGGACACCATAATAAAAAGAAGGAAAGACGCAGACTTCTTCCAGGCGAAGAAGTGTCGATCATCATCAAGAAGAAGATACCATCCGACGATGAGACAAAGCTCCTCTTTCAATGTGAGGTCATCGACGAAGAGCTTCAGGGTATCAAAGGATATATCGATGCTGCCAGAGACATCGTACCCTATTATCCCGGCAAGAAGCTCTCATTAGAGGATTTCTATCACAATGGCTACCCGCTCATCCTGCCGGCTGACGTTGACGGCGTCGAGGACGGTGAGTACCATTTCGTGATGAATGAGATCTGTGTAGACTTCATGGAGGATTACCGTATCGAGCATCTCAACTTCAACAGTCGTCTGAGATGTGTTCTCAACAATCCACAACCCGGCATCGGCCGCGTGCCGGCGATCTCTACAAATGGTCTGTCGCTGTCCGTGGATGTCGAGCCCGGCACTCCGCTCAGCGTATTGACAAAGGGCAAGGTCGTGGAAGTGTACAAGCCCACACAGGGCAGACCACCTTATATCAATGTCACCTATCGTGTCGATGTGCCCGATATGATCTTCAGCGTGGGAGCTGCCTTCCATCAGTTCATGGTCAACCTTGCACATGGTGAGGTATTTGTCAGCGACGAGGATCAGGAGCCTTCCGAGGACTTCACCTCGACGATGGATGCCGAACATCTCACCGAACTGATGTATATCTTTGAGACTTATGCCAGCTTCGAGGATGATTACATCAAAGCCTACAACTATATCTCCACTTGCCGGGTGCTTGCCCGCATGCTCAACTCCGAACGGGAACAGTATTATTGCAAGCGACTCTCGCTGCTGGAATTGCTCAACGACTTCGCACTGAACAACAGTTTCTCCAACGAGAGCATGGCGATCCTCAACAATGCCGACAGCTTAGGCTTTGAGCAAGACTCGCATCTCTACAACGACTTCCAGCAGATGACTATCGTCTCCTGGCTTGACAACGACGAGCACTACGACGACCTCTATCAGATGAGCTGTAAGCGGGAAAGCCCGACACTGCAGATGTTGGCGGCCCTCGTCATGTCGCACAACACGGTAAAGAAAGCCGGACTCATCTCTCAGGCCGACGAGATCCGGGAAAAGATACGCTCTATCCTCAAGCTCAGACGCAACCAGAGCGACAAGAAAGACTATGGACGCGAAGACTACCACACCGAGTTCAAGACCTCTATCGTCTATCCTGAAAGCTCTATGCAGTCGAACTTAGCCGAGCAAACATCAAAGATTCTTCAGGAAATCTGCGCCTTCCTCAACGCCGATGGAGGTACGCTCTATCTTGGTGTCAACGACCAGGGCACTGAGAGCGGTGTGGAGGAAGACTTGAAACGTCCAAAATTTAATGGTAACCTCGACCACTACGAAGACTATATCCACAACCAAGTAGCCATCTATCTTGGGCAAGAGGCGGCTCACAATATCAAGACCCATTGGGATGAAGGCACAAAAGCCAACGTGCTGGCGATCTCTATTCTGCCCAGTCCCGATCCGATAGCACTCAAGGGCGATTACTACGAACGCATGGGCAAGTCGGCACGTAAGGTCAACAGCGACTATTTAAGTGCCTTCCTCATCGGACGTAAGAAGTGGGCTGCGGAGCATCAGCTGGTGACAAAGGATGAAAGCCCAGCCATCATCAACACGCCGGCACCCATCGCGCATGAGATCAATGCAGGTACAACCACGACGCCTGCGCCATTCACCAACGAGATCAAAGACAAGATCCAAACCAGCCGGTTCAGAAACAATGTCATTCATGACTATGAGTTGAACTATCTTCCCACGACGGCATATCTTTGTTTCATCGACAATGACGAGTACAAATTGCTCCAGCAAGACGACTACCGTACGGAGGACTACCGTTTGGAGTTAGCCATCCATGAGGAAGAAGAGAAGTCATGGCTCATCATGGGCTACAGCGACGGACGCGTGGTGAAAGCCAGTGTGGAGAAGCTTCTCCACCGCGACAGCGACCGTACCTTCAAGCGCTATTCCGGCAAGGAGCTCATCTACGCCAGCATTGCCAACGACAATGACGAGCTGATCCTCGGCTTCGTAGACGGCAAAGGCAACAAGCGGCTGCGATTCGACGACATCTCTAAGATCAAGGAAAACAGTATGCAGGACTATGGTGAGACGCTCTGCGACGTATCGTTCAGCAACATTCACTATGTCGAAGTCATCAACCGCGATAAAGTTCCAGAGTGGGTACAGCTCAACCCGCCAAGAAAGGAGCTCGGCATCGTGTTGAAGACTGTCAACGGCAAGCGCATTGCCGAGATGCTGCCGGAATGCAGCATCTGACCGTTCATCAACGAAATGGAATCGGTATAAAAAGATTAGCAACTATGACACTGGAATTTATAGTACGTTTAGCTATAGCAGCCGTCTTAGGTGGAGTGATAGGATTGGAGCGGGAGTACCGGGCCAAGGAGGCCGGCTTCCGCACCCACTTCCTTGTTGCTCTCGGAAGTGCCTTGTTTATGATTCTCTCCATGTACGGCTTTGACAGCATGATCAACGGCACAGCCCAAAAGCTGTCCTACGACCCGTCTCGTATTGCCTCACAGGTAGTACCCGGCATCGGCTTCATCGGTGCCGGCATCATCATCTTCCAAAAGCATGTGGTCAAAGGACTAACGACAGCAGCCGGACTGTGGGTGACATCAGCCATCGGCCTCACCTGCGGTGCAGGCATGTTTATCCTTGCCGCGGCAACCACCGTCATGGTACTCATGTGTCTGGAAGCGCTCCACTTCGTCTCCAGCCGCTTTGCCACACGCAGCATACTGCTTACATTCAGCTCAGACAAACAAGAGAACATTCAGATTGTATTGCATAAGATGAGAGATGCCGGTATTGACATCGACTCTTATGAGATGCAGAAGAATACTAATCCTAAAGGCATTGCTTATCAAGTGTCCATGGAGATCAAAGTCAAGCGCGATCAATATCAGACACGTATCATGCAATTTATGGAGAAGATGGACGGCGTCAGCATACAGAATATTGAATAATGCACATACACCTTATATATATATTACACCTTAATATATATAGAAGCTCAACATACTAAGCCAGCATGCCTTCCAATTGCTCGATAGCATCCTTGATGTCCTGAGCAAAAGAAGCGTGTGAAAGCAGATAATCCTTTCGTCCTCCCGACAGATAGTCATAGAGCGAAGGGTTCATCTGCTCCACATAACTCGATATAGCGTATTCTATATCATCTTTCTGTCCATCACTATGGGAATACTCATAGACGCGATACTTCTGATGAAAGAAGCTATAAGCCGACTCTATACTACCCTGATCGAATGAATCTCTACTCAACTGATCATTAATATGTATCATATCCTATTAAGAAAAACTATACTATGAATAACAATATTGGTACAAAAGTACTCAAAAAAGTTGAGACAATAAAAGAGAGTTAAAAGAAAAACGTCGAAACAATAATAAAAAGACAATATCGTTTGAACTATATATGGAAGAAAAGAAGATCATAAAAAGACTACTATTCACAGCAATACTAAGTACCACGGTCAGCATTGCATGGTCGCAAAGTCCAATCATGCCCGATGCTATGCCAGGCTTAGCTAAAAACGATCAGAAATCAGACACGTTAACAGAAATGCATCTGCCATCCAGCATGACAGATGAAGACTTTCATGGCTTTGCAGAACTCAACATCGACAACTTGCTTTCTGTATTAGAAAAATACAATGTGAAGGAAAAGAAGATCGTACTGGCACAAGCCTTATTGGAGACAGGCTATTTCTCAAGTCCTCTCTGTATGGAAAGCCACAATCTCTTTGGCCTGCGTCATCCCAGCGATGGCAGCTATTATACTTTCAACAACTGGGAAGAGTCCGTCAAAGCCTATCTCGACGACGTACAATATAAATACAATGGGGGAGACTACTACGCATTCCTAAAACGCATAGGATACGCGGAAGATCGCAACTACACATCAAAGGTAAGAAAGATAGCAGAAAAACTCGACATATAATTTCAAGCGCGGCAAACAGCCGCGCTTTTTTTTGTTTATTAACCTCTTAAAAAAATAATAGAAGCTATAGAGGCTATAGAAACTATAGAAGCTATAGAGACTATAGAAAACATAATCCCTATCAAAGGAAACGGTTCGGTAAAGCATTTCCCTCCCCTTGGGGAGGGCTAGGGAGGGGCTTACAAAAAAAGCCCTTGAAAACATTGCTGTCTTCAAGGGCTCTTGTTGAAAGAGGGCGGCCTCCTACTCTCCCGCATTGCATTGCAGTACCATCGGCGCAAGTGGGCTTAACTTCTCTGTTCGGAATGGGAAGAGGTGGGACCCCACCGCAATAGCCAC
>Ga0256404_1000389_pt1 | contig 115301 bp, 141 predicted proteins | sample RumenRJG_01DNA_FD_185990 | JGI IMG/M metagenome (GOLD analysis project Ga0256404, IMG submission 185990) | Bovine rumen microbial communities from Lethbridge, Alberta, Canada - RJG_01 | ecosystem: Host-associated > Mammals > Digestive system > Stomach > Rumen | place: Canada: Alberta... | reverse complement strand
ATTGTCTGAACCGGAGGAAGTTAAAATATGTTGAGCGGGTTCTGCGATTAATTTACAGCGCATAGCAATAACATTAGGGAAAGTGATACAAGTGCCATAGTCTTTACTTTTGGCAATATTTCTTGGTGTCCATTTGCCCCAATTATATCTTGCATCATATGACCATTGTTCTTGTGTTTTACAAGCATCAAACCAGGGCTTCATAGCTTGTACTCTAGTTTGCATTGTTTTAACAAGCTCATTAACACGATTTTGAACTGTATCATAGTTATACCCAGCCTGTGTAATAGCTTTTTTTCTTGTCTCTCCAGCTCCCCACAATCCATTAATTACTTCAATAGCTAAGTCATCAATGCTTTTTTTAGGAGCTGCCGCGGCGCCTGTAATATTTACACCACGCAATAAGTTAGTTAATTTTTCAAACATATGTTTCTCCTTAAAATTTCTTATAGCACCAGTTTACATCAACCTTATTACCAATGCCTGGAACAGCCTCAGAAGAACTATATTGCCATATGTCATATGTACCCTTGTAATCACAAGTTTTATTATATTGAGCTACCCATTTAGAATGATTTGCTGTAATATTGCCAATCTTATCGTTAAACCAGCTTAAACTAGCATAAACACCTGGCTTATAACCTGCAGCTTTGATGGTATTACAAAATACATTGCACACCGCCGCCAAAGTAGCTTTAGACTGTTTTGCTTGCTTACTAGGATCCTCTACGTCGATATAAACTGGATAAGTAATTTTTTTACCTTTTAATTTAGAGATGCAAAAGTTAGCCTCTTCTTTTGCTTTAGCTTCTGTTGTTGCTAATGAATAATAATAAATACCAACTGGTAATCCCGCCGCGATAGCATTTTTATAATTATTTTCAAAAGTGTCATCTATCGTAGGTTTATTGGTTTTACTTCCAGTATAACCTATTCTTAAAATTACAAATTCAATACCAGATGCTTTGGCTTTTTCAAAATTGGCTTTGCTAATATTCCCTTGCCAAGTGCTGACATCCATACCTTTTATTTTAGTTGTGTTAGTTTTTTTTTGAGGTAAGGTTGGATTTTTTATAATCCAGTTTTGAACAGCTTTAGAAGTATATTCTCCCCAAATACCATCAGCAGTAGTTCCTACAAATTTTTGAATTGCTTTTATAGTATTTGGTCCAAGATAACCGTCTGGTCCAGACATATTTAAATATTTCTGAATCGCCTTAACAAGCGCAGAACCACCCGTTCCATATTTAATACAATTTTTAAAACCTTTGTGATATTGTTTTAAAGAAGCCAATTGTCCACTAATGATTCCATCTTGAGTTGTACCGAAAAGTTTTTGTAAGGCTTTTACATTTGTCTTATCAAATACTCCCGTCACAGAAGAAGAAGTATTGGTTGTAACTTTTGTTGCAGAAGTTGCTATAGCTTTTGGCTTTTCTACAATCCACATTTGGTAAATTAAGCCCTTCATCGAACCTTCATAAGTATAATAACCATTTTTTGCAGAATCGCGATTGCGTGAGCCACTATCTTTAGTATAGAAATAATGCTTTCCATTTTTTACATAATAATCTGTAAAAGCAACATAGTGACCACCCATAGTCCAAATTGTACCATCTGGTCCTTTTCCGCCAAGGAAAAGAATAATTCCCATACGATTACCCTTATTTAATTCTGTCCAAGCTTTAGTCATTGGGTCGTTTATTCCAATATGAACAACTTTATAGCCGTAATGTTCAAGAGTTAACTTAATACCATTCCAGGTTGTACCTTGGTTAACATAGGCAAATCCTTGTTTAACCATCCAGGGACGAATATTTTCCGGTGTATAATTTTTATATTTATCTTGCTCAATAATAAGATGCGTACAAGCACAGCAGCCGCACCCGTTGCCAGCAAAAGATGAAGCTTTCGTTGGGTAAGGTTTAGAACCCCAACGGGAATCGGCTTGTTTATATAAAGCCTTATTCATCTATTGTTTCCTCCATATTTTCATTATCAAACTCTGCATATTCATCGTCTTGATAAAAATAATCGCCTACATAGTTGTCTTTGCTTTCAGCTTTAAGCTGACGAGTTACTCCCGTACCAATACAAGCCTCTTCTGTGTAGTCATTGTTAAACCATGTGGCGCAGAATACAATTACAAAGTTTGCAAGTACAGAAAGAATTTGATAGATAAGATTAACTGTCTCGTTGCCAAACTGTGCTACATCTGTAGCAAGAAGAGCAGTATTGAGACAGGATGCAATAACAAGTATTGTTCTAATTTTTGTTCCGTTATTCATATGTACCTCCATTTACATAAAAAATATATCTTCTCCTTAATTAAGTAGATTTTTACAGAAATTATTATAAGAAGTTGATTGTATTCGGCGGCCGAGCGTAAATTTTGCCAAAAAAAGAACAGATATTTGCATATCTGTTCGGCAGATGGTTATTTAATACAAATAACCTTAATTGAATTTTCTCCGACTGCATAGTATTCTGACACTTCATAATGTGAGAAGATATAAGACTGGTTAGTAGTTTCAATTGCAAAAGTGTTTGAAAAGTCTGTTTCAATAGAACTCATGTCGTCGGATTCAATTATGAGTTCTACTATATTAACCAAATCATCATCGTCGATGTTGTCAATATAGTGATGGAACTCATATAAGTTGTAGTAAGCGTTTAGTGTTTGAACTTTCATGTTTTGTCTCCTATTTAAAAAAGAAATAACTTATATAGTAATATTACTAATAAACAAGAAAACTTGTTGCCACGAAAATAACTAACAGTTAATTTTAAATGTAATAGACTATATAATACATGAAAGTCTTCATCTTACTACATATATTATATCATAAAGATATTTAATTCGTCAAATTTTGTTTACATATTTTCGACTTCTTCAAGCCATTCGTTTATGGTCATATTTTCCATTTGCATACCTTCCATTATACTGCGGCCACGGATGCCTTGAGATATTTGAGTTTTTTCTGCAGATGGAAAACTTTCCCAGTCTTTTTTGTATTTTTTGTAGTATTCACTAAATCTTTGTTCGGTTAACTGTCTGTATTCTTGGTTTTCTTGGTTAATCCACTCAGGTTTATTCATTGTATAATATGCGTCATATATCATAAATATGATATAGTACATAGCTTTATCTTGGGCTTTCTTTTTGCGTAACTCTTGAATTAATGCGTCGTTGCTGTCTATCATGTTGCGATATGTGCGTAGAAGATATTTAGGGTCATGTCTGCATACGCTATCATCACGCCATTTCCAAAGATAGAATGGTGTTTGACAGTATTTTACGTTTTGAGATAAACTTACGCATTGAATGTTGAAAAAACTATCTTCGTGAATTGTGAGGTCTGGATTCCAACGTATTTTTTTACTACGTAGGTACTGAAGTCTGTGAACTTTACCATGGACAAAGGTTTGGTCCATGTCGCGATTAATGTAGACGTGCGCGCCAGTGGTGAAATCTTTGGTTTCTTCGACAAAGACGGATATGAGGCTATCGAAAGTCCCCATATCCATTTCGCGAAAGAGTATCCAGAGACCGCACATATTGTAAAACATATCATCTGCATCGCAGAACATTACGTATTCAGCGGTCGCGCGGTCAAGACATTCATTGCGCGTGGCAGAAACGCCGTTGTGCTCGCAGAGGTGATATTCGATTTTGTATGGATAGGAAGTGAGTAATTCGTTTGAAAGGTGAATATCACTTCCATCGTTACAGATTATAACACCGATTTCGTCGAAGTCAATGCATTGTTGAAGTGCGATTGAATCGAGAAGGGGTTTTACTATTTCATCTGTTTCGTTATATTGCGGGATTAGGATTTGTAGTTTCATATGTTTTCTCCTTTGAGTGTGTACTCTTTACTATTTAATTATATCATAGGTTAGAAGTTTTGTCAAATTTTTAGATTGATACAAAACGAGATGAATAGTATGACCAGTTTTCTGCGATTAGGTAATCGCTGTATAGTGATGCTGGTACGTAGATACTTCCATATATTCCACTTGTAAAAGTAGTATAATCCGCAATTGGAGTGAAGCTAAATGTGTTAGAATATGGAAGTGAAACAATTGATATACTACCAAGATATAGACTGAGTAATCTATAGCAATAATTAAAAGCGTAACTTCCTATATAACTTGCTTTTGGTAAATTTATTGAAGTAAGTGAATTACAACGATGAAAAGCACTACTTTCTATATAATTTACATTTGGTAAATTCATCGAAGTAAGTGACTCACAATAATAAAAAGCATAACTTCCTATATGACTTGCTTTTGGTAAATTTATTGAAGTAAGTGACAAACAATAACAAAAAGCATTATTTCCTATATAACTTACATTAGGTAAATTTATTGAAGTAAGTGACTGACAATAATAAAAAGCATTATTTCCTATATGACTTGCTTTTGGTAAATTTATTGAGGTAAGTGAATAACAATTTGCAAAAGCGCTACTTCCCACATAATTTACATTAGGCAAATCTATTGAAGTAAGTGAAGAACAATATTTAAAAGCATTACTTCCTACTTTTGTTATTTGTATATTTTTATAAAATACTAATGCGCCGTTTAATATTTCTTCTTCTTTATATCCTCGTTTTCTATTTATTTGACTCATAGTGTTTTCTCCTTTTTAAATACTTATAAAACGAGATGAAAAATAAGACCAGTTTCGTGCAATTAGGTAATCGTTATATAATGATGCTGGTACGTAAATACTTCCATATATTCCACTTGTATAAGATGTATATCCTGCAATTGGAGTTGAAGTAAATGCATTTGAATGTGTGAGTGAAACGACTGATATACTACCAAGATATAGACTAATTAATTTATCACAATATCTAAAAGTATAATTTTCGATATAACTTACATTAGGTAAATCTATTGAAGTAAGTGAAGAACACCAGTAAAAAGCATAGCTTCCTATATAATTTGCATTTGACAAATCTATTGAAGCAAGTGAATAACAATATTGAAAAGCACTACTTCCTATATAACTTGCATTTGGTAAATCCATCGAAGTAAGTGAACTACAATAATAAAAAGCATTATTTCCTATATAACTTGCGTTAGGTAAATCTATTGAAGTAAGTGAACTACAATAATAAAAAGCATTATTTCCTATATAACTTGCGTTAGGTAAATCTATTGAAGTAAGTAAACCACAAGATCTAAAAGTTTCTTCACCTATATATTCTGCATTTGGTATATTTACTGAAACAAGTGCATAGCATCCGTCAAAAGCACTACCTCCTATATAACTTACATTGGGTAGATTTATCAAAGAAAGTGAAGTACAACCACAAAAAGCTCCACCTCTCAAATACTTCAACCTATCATTCTCATAATAACTAATCGTCCTTTCCACAATCATTTTCTCAATTGTCTGGTCTTTTCTTAAAATTTCTCCCATATATCACCTCTGCCATATTTCCAATACAGCCCAAAATTTTTATATAATCTCCATAATAAAAGTAGAAAATTCAACCTCTCACTCCACTCTTCTCCTTCCAATAAAAAAGACGGATTTCTCCGCCTTTCTTACCCTACTTCTCCACCTTCTTAATGGCTTCCGAAATAGCAGATTTAACCGTTGGGTCTGTAGTCTCATGCATCATACCCCTTAGCTCCTCAACCATTTCATGAGGAGAGCCAGTGCGCGCATATCCCTGATTCATATACATAGGATACATATATGAGTTTCCGCTTGGATACGACTGGCCGCCACGTGCGTAAGACATATCATAATTCATTGGTCCACGATATGAGTTCTGTCCATAAGGATTATAATCAGCATCTATATAATACTTCCTCTGACTATATCCCATATCCCATTCGCTTTCCTTCTCTTTGATATATTTCTCAATCTTCTCAATATTCTTATAAGCATCAAGTAAGTCTTTCGTAATATCCAAAGCTTCATGCGATAAAACACCTTTCTTTGCAATATCTTCCAACTCTCCACAAATCATCGCACGGAGAGTATCCATAGTTTTCTTTTCCATTACACACCTCCTATGCAATTCTTGTAATTACCAAATTAGAATTTATAACGTCAATCGCAGGCGCTGGTGTATCACCATCTTCAGTCACACCACTAACCGCCCTAACGCTTAAGCTATAACAACAACCTCTTGGCACAGTTATAATCGCTGTGCTTGTAACGTTGTTATATTCTTCTACCGCGGCCGGGGTCACAATCGCGCGGGAAGTAGGTCTAGCCTCTCCGTTGGTCGCAATAGCAACTGCAATTGGCCCGACTGTACCGCCAGTAGGAAGTGCGATATTTCCGTTAAAAGTAACTTGGTATCTTGCAAAACAATTTGTAGAATTACCTCTGAGAATAAAAATTCCTGTCTCGTCTTCGTGGACTACATTTCCACGAACACAAGGAATAGAAGCCGTAAAAACAATAGGCTGATTAAGTTCAACCGTTTGTACTGCATTAGCTAAATATTCTGCCATAAAACTACCTCCTAAAATGCACAGCCACAAGTATTGCAGTTGCAACCATTAGGATTGTCTACGATATAAGCTGGACGTGGTACTGGTGCGAGATATTGTTCCAGAGCAGTTGTTTGAGCCTCGTTGTTAGCGATAATAGCAGCAGTCTGCGCGCCTTGTGAAGCAGCGATACTAGCCATTGTAAGCTGACGCTCAAGGTCTGCGATTTTTTCATTCTTCGCATCAATCTTATCCTGGCACATTGTGTCGAGTATTCTCTGTACTCCTGCGTTTTGAGATTCAAGAACATCTCTCAGTGCATCCGATAAAGCAGTTCTATCAGCACAGTTTTCTGTTGCGATAGTATACTTTAAATCAGCACTTGCTAATCTGTTCTCGCAGCAGCACTGAGCCAGTTGAGATTGAAGTCCGAAGTTAGTCTGCATATCAGCGATTTGTCTTGCGTTGTTTGCAATTTCAGCCTGTGCAAAACCATTTGCGATTCCGGCATTAACGCCCGCAAAACCGTTGCAGAGTGCGGCCGCAGTATCTACAAAACCATTAGTAAGTCCTGCTTGGATGCCACTTAATCCGCCCATGATTGCGCTCTGGTCAAAACCACGTTGTACTTCGGAACCAACTCCGCCATTCATTCCGCCACCGTAGCCGTATCCGCCCCATCCATTGAACATGAATAAGAAAAGAACGATTAACCCAAATTGTTATCGTAAAAGTTTTTTATCTTTTACTTCTATTACTTCATATTCGTAATAGTTCAGCATACCTTTTTAACTTTTAGGTTTCTTTTTCCAGGTGCGATAATTAACAACATCACCTATAGTGGTTCTTGCCACTCCAAACATTTCAGCGAGTTCTCTATGCAAAAGATTATCTGGATTACTTCTAATATATTCTACCTTATTCCAGTCTAATTTAGAATAAGAACAATCCTCGCCTTGAAGATGTAAAAATTCTTCAACAGCATGATTACGATTCTCTTGATTATTAACCCATTCAAGATTGTCAGCACAATTGTTTAATTTATTACCATCTTTGTGGTTCACCTGTTCTTTATGTTCTGGATTAGGCACCCACTTTTCAGCGACTAAGCGATGAATAAACATCATTTTTTTACCAATGGTAACTCTTAAATATCCTTTTGAATTAGGTTGTCCTTTTAAAACGTGTCCGTTATGCTTATTGATTATTTCTCCATTATAAGTAATGTCGTAATCATCAACCGTATAAAATTTTCCTTTTTGCATAAAATACTCCATATTAACATCTTAATTTATCTCCAATTATATTATATCATAATTTAATTAAAATGTCAATTTCTAAAAGTTATCGCGGCCTCGTGGGTTCATTATATTCTCTATTGAGTTTCAGAACCTATGCGTTGCCCCTGACTATAATTTTACCTATAGCCTTCGGTTCGGATTAGCATCTCAGCCTTCCCGCTTAATTCCGCGATTTTTCAATATGAGTCACCCCATAAAGTGGCAGTTATCTACCAGGCTCCATCTCCGCCGAATCCGCCGAATCCATCATTTCGAGTTACTGCAGCGATATCAGCAGCACTCATTCCTTCTGTTAAAGACATATTGTCTACCTCCTTTTATTAGATTGAAATAATTAATGGTAGACAAGATTTACAATACAGCCCTATTTAAAAAGTTGACGTAGTTGAGTCGCTTGTTGTGAAAGTTGATTGAATTGTTGTTGGCTCATACGCCCACTTTGTATTAGCTGTTGTACTTGTTGCTTGGGGTTACCAGAAAAAGTAGAACGGAATTGATTGAATTGATTTAAGAAATTAGAAAAATTAGAAGGGTTAAAATCATTATATATCGAATTTCCCATTTGATTTACCCTCCTTTATTTTAGATGTGAGTTCAGTAAGGCGTTCGTCGAGTTCTTCCTTTGTGACATACGTTGAGGGCGGCGGGCCGTCCTCGGTCGCGTCCTGGGATATCTCTTCGTATTTGAATGTACGTATAGGAAGTGGAAAACCAGACACATCAGATGATTTTACATAGAATACATTTGTTTCTGAATCCATTAATAAAACTGTCTGGCCCGCCGGTACATTGATTGATTTGGCGCCCGCCTCACCTTGTACCCAATTTATAAAGCTTGTAGAACCTTGATTTGAAACTGGCGCAGTTGACGTCGAGGGTGCGACCGCACCGCCGCCGTAAACGTATGGCATCTGCGTATACGTCTGCGGAAAATAAGAATTGTAATTCGTAGCCATTTATATATATCTCCTTGTAAAATAGTAGATAGGTATCTCATACCCCGAATCCCAGGAGTCGTAGTAGTCTCCATCTATGACGCAAACTACGTGTTCTCCTGTGCCGAGAATAAACGTACCAACTGGATTTTCATAACAAAAATCTCTAATTGTATAACAATCTGGACACGTATCTGGTATTTGAAATTTTTTAAAACCTTTTGATTTTAAAAATTCTCCCCAAACTCTGTTGGCTGAAGGCATATCATACATAAGGAAGCCTTGGATGACAAGAGACAAATAAGTTTTTTTCCAAGAATAATTTAGCGCACAAGAAATAGCGCGGATTGTGCAATCGCCAACTGAGAGTTTTTTGGGATTCGGGTTGTATGGGATATAAGACATTGATTAGGTCTCCTTTTTTGAGACAAAAATTAAGGAAGGGAGGCTTGGCTCAGGGTATGTGTATATGTTGTGAGCCAAGCCGTTTGTATTGTAGAACTCTTGTCTACACTTAGAAGTGGGTTTTGGAAGAATAGGTTAAACTTTTTTGAGTCAAAAAGTTGAATTTTTTTGGAAATTTAAAAAGACCACAATTGTGTGGTCTTTTTAAGGTTAGTTTGATAATAAAAGTGCGCCAAATACAACTATGTATGCTAGTGCTAAGTAAATCATGATAACTCAGTAGTCTGTGGTTCGTCCGTAGAAGTTTCAAATTCTTGAATAACACGTCTTATTCTGACCAGAGTTTCAGCTAAATATATAGCACTATCGCCTTTTACTTCTATTCGCATTAAATAATCATGTATTGTTTTTAATTCGTTATTCATAAGCCCTCCTTATTATTCCTTACGCCATAATATAGTTGCGTAGAATGTACAATTGTTTACAGCTCCGCCTGGAGCTCTTAAACTAACTGAGACAGTTGCGCTTCCACTACTAGCACTATATATCCTCAAGATGAATGGCAAAGCGTATGAGCTTCCGCTACCATTACCGTTAGCACATCGCCATCCGACAACGCCCAGAGGATAATACCCACTCTTTGACACTTTTGCGGTGAACGAAACGTACGAATTTGCAGTAACATTAACATCTGTTTTTAGAGAGTGTTCTGTCGCCACCAGCTCAGTTTTCCTCAATATGCCAGCTGGTATTCTAGCGTCTGCGAGTGTTCCAGAACCTATCTTCCCTGCGTCAAGACTTGGTATTCTTGCAGCATCAAATGTTCCAGCGTTTATCTTACTTGCGTTGAGACTTGGTATTCTTGCAGCATCAAATGTTCCAGCGTTTATCTTACTTGCATTGAGACTTGGTATTCTGTCTGCACTAAATGTACCGCTTGTTATCTTACTTGCAGGAAGATTGGCGATACTATCGGCACTAATTCCATCAGTGGCGAAGACTATGGACTTTGTTACCGTATTGGTCTGCGAGTCAATATTAGCCTTTGTGCAATACAGAAAAACTAAACTTTCAGTATCATAGTTTCCAATTTGCCAAGAGCCGCCACCTTTTGTCTGCTGAACTAATACAGGCGTCCATCTATTACTTGTGGTGTGAGGTTGATATATAAGAGCTGCGTCGCCCCTAGCTCCTGCAATATAACTTACGCCTGTTCGTTGTGTATTGCCCATAGGGCGAAGTTTACCTGCTATGTCTGTGTTGCCAGACCAATCTACTGTTAGAGCGTTGGAGCGAGCACTGTCAGAGGTTCCGTTACCAATTTCTAATACATTTAATGCATTGTTTTTATTATAAATTCCAGTTACAAATTGTAATTCTTGATTAACATTTAAATATTTACCAAAAGCATATGATACATAATTTTCATTTATTACTGGATAATTCACATTTAAGTTATAAAATATCACATATGAAGTATCAAAACTTATCGTTAAATTAATAGAATTTAAATTAGGAGTTACAGTAAGTGTGCCTATGGAAACAGCTGATGTTCCCGCGGTTAAATCAAAATATGTTGGCGTATTAAAGGTAGAATAAGAGTGTGTAATATCATTAGTTGTATTAGGTATAACCATTAATTCATATAGACCTAATTCTTGAGGATTATCTGTTGGTTCCAAATCTGTAACTGGCGTATATACGTTTTCAGATTTAGAATAATATGTTTTCCCCTCAATTGCCTCTGTATCTTCGGTTAATACATAATGACCAATATTAATATAAGTTAAATAATAACGTATCTCTCCACTTGTTGGTAATGTAATATTTGTAATTGTAGTATTGTAGTTTCCATCTATATCATCTCTTTCAAACTCCTCGCGAGTTGGATAATTATTGGCTGTATTAATTGCCATTACTGGTGTCTTAATCTCATCATAACAATATATACCACCACCCTTTACCACGAAAGAATTTCTACGACTATTATTTCCAGTACCACTACCTACGACAAAGTCTGCATCTGCAATCTCTTCATTATAATTACCAATAACTAACTGGAAATTATTTAAATCTACATCTCCGCTCGCGGTTGTAGGCGGTTTTAATCCATTACCAATAGCAGTAGGAATTTGTATGGTTAAGCCATTTCTTATTGCTACACGGCCAATAGCCATACCCTTACCACCATCTTTAAAATCCAGCATTACGAAAATACTTTCTAACTGTGCAGTATTTGAGTGTGAATTACCATATAAATCAGTAGCTTCAACTGTGACAGTTCTAGTTTTTTCTTTTATTGAATCTGTTATAGCTACATAGCCAGTATATATATTATTAATCTTAGACCAATCTGTAGAAGCATAAACTACATCTTCAATTTTTATAACCGGTGCGTTATTTTCTAAACCATTCGTATAGCCAACCGGCAAATTATTTGTATCTACGGTAATACTAACCTTAACTTGTAAGCTGTGTCCTTCAGAATCATAATACCAGGTATCTCCAGTACCAACACCAATTTGCAAAGTAATAGCTTCAACTTTGGGAGAACCCACATCGTCAGTTTCAAAATGTACATTTGAGAACTGACTTGCAACCGCGCGCCAGGAAGTAGGACTACCACTTGAGTCACTACGTATTATAAATATAGGTCTTGCAGTACCGACAAATACATTATCTGCACTATTTAAAGAATAAGTTGAAACTGTGATATTACCTGCTAACGATTCACAGTTTTTATAACATTCATCTATGTTGGTAATTGTAGATGGAATCACTGGAGAAGAAATCATACTTTTACAATTATCAAAACAATTTGATAAATCAGTTGTTGTATAAGTATATCCATTAATTGCAAAAGTAATAGTAAATGCACCATATGTTGTTTTTGTTTTATCTATCGCATAGCATGAAAGGGTATAATTATCCTCAAACGTATAATGATAATCTCCTTCATCGAAACCATCGCTTGGCAATTCAATATGAACATTAGAATATAAATCTGCAACCGTATGCCATACTGTTGAATCACCATAATACCATAGATATATATCTTCTACCGTATCATCAAATATACCACTAACATTTGCAGCCGTTATATTATTGGGTACTTGCATTGTACCACCCACTGACGTACAGCCTGAAAAACAATTTTTTAAGTTGGTAATTCCATCTGGTATATTTATTACAGATTGTAGATTAATGCAATCTTTAAAACAGTTTTCTAAACTTGTAAAAGTTCGTTCAACCACATCAAACGAATCATAAACTGTTTTATTTTTATTATATACATAAATTGAATTATCTGCACTGTTATATATATAATCACTATATACCGTAAGGTTGCCCGCGACATCTTTTTCGTAAAAAATATTTCCACCAACTAAATCCGGCCAAATAGAATCATCTTCTGCAGACCAATCAATAATACATATATCTTCAACAGTTTCTCCAAATATATTCGTATAATAAGTAGGATTGCTGGCTACATATAATCCACCTTTCAACGAAGTACATCCGTAAAAACCATACATTATATTATCATACTGGTCAAAAATAACTGGAGCTTTAACCAAAGATTCACACCCAAAGAAACAAGCCTCCATGTTAGTACCATTCGGCGGCAATTCTATTGGAAAAGAATCCGGTCCTGATTTTAAACTCGTACAGTTACAAAACAGATAACTTACGTCTGTCGCAGCAATTGCCGCGACATTTGGTGCTTCTACTAACGACGTACATCCCCAAAAACAATCGTGTACTTCAGTAACGGTTTGAGGTAATTCTGGCACCTTTACCAAACTTGAGCAACTTTCAAAGCAAGAAATCATATTAGTAACTCCAGTTGGTAGAGCCGTAATACGCGCTAAATTTAGACATCCATTAAAACAATGTGCTAAATTTGTAACTGTATCTGGTATTGAGGGACACGCGGTCATTTTTGCGCATCCCTCAAAACAATATGACATATCAGTAACAACATATGATTGTCCTTCAATACTGATAGGGCTTTGAATAGTTCCATAAGAGGTTTTAGTCTTATCTATAGCCTCTATCGCGGCGACTCCACTGCCAGGCTCATATTTATATCTATAATCTCCACTTATGTAATTAGTCATTGTTTTCCTCCGTTTCTTTACCTAACCATACTAATCTTAAGTGTCTATCTGGCATTGTTTTCCAAGCCCATAAAGGAGTTTTTATGTCCTCGCCGGTAACAGGGTCTTCAACTATTTCTTCACCCATTTGCATTTCATTAAGCACAACTGAGTATGGTATGTATAATTTATTACTCTCAATATAACTTACTGGCTCTGTGTCTTGCCCATTTAAAAAGGCAATTTTATCAGATGTAATTTGTAAATGTAAAGCAGCTTGATCGCCTAATATAATACCATCTTTACCAATTTTTGTTAATACTTCATCATTATATCTAAAGTTTAAAGAAGTATTATCCATAAAAGTATTATAACCATAAGTCTCTACTTTTGTTTTATCGAAAATAACTGGTGGCTCTTCTTTTTCAAGACCGCCCGCCATATAAGTACCGGCAGGATATGTTGGAGTACCCTCTAAGTTTTGCCAGAAATATTTTAATCTATTATCAAACTCTTTACCTACCTCTTCATCAGCAATATTTTCAATATGCTCATTCCAACTAATTTCTTGACCATCTTTTACTTCATAAACTATATCTCTAGCACTAATCTTTAAATGTTTTTTATTATCATTTTGGTCTGTATAAAAAGTAATATACTGGTCTTCATTACCAATGTACATATTGTCTGTATATATACCTTGGGTATTCTCCATATGTTGCTCGTAAAGCGAACCAGCGGTAAAGTTTAAAGTTTCAGCCTGAGGTAAAGTTCCTAAAATACCTCGCATTTGATAACTAACTTTAGCTTCATCTGTTGGCCGTACTTCAGTTTCAAATAAACTAATAGCTCTTCTTGGTAAATTCACATAATTATCAGAACTATTAATTCCAATTCCATAGTTTTGTGTAGTTATTCCATTTTCATAATGACCCATTGAAATTAGGCAGCCACCCACTAACAAATGTTGATTGTCATAGAGTGAGCTATCTACATTTTCAAAAATAATTTGCTCATTTTCAATTCTGGTAATTGGATAAATATGTTTTAAACCTAAGCTAGTTAATTCTTCTATTGTGGCTGGATTATCTGAATAATTACTAATTTTACACCAGTCATTTACATTAAATAGTCTAATCTTTTCTACACTTACTATTAAGTCATATCTCGTAGGCGCGCCGGTCTCTTCAACTTCGACAACTTCAGCCGCAGTAATAGCACTGCTAGGACGGAATAAAAATGCTCCACCCACAGCTTGAATCTCAGCATATTCAAAAGTGGCAGTTTTAATTGCTCCACGTACTGAAACGTTATTAAAAGTAGCAGAACCGTCTGCCTCAATAGACCAGCCTGTAGTTGCGCCATAATTTGAGCTACCTATTACAGCATTAGCACCATCAATATTAATCCAAGGTGGCGGATTATCACCGTCTTGCTTACCAACAGTTACTAATTCGGAAAAATTACCGCCTAATGCATTGATAGTACCAGTAATTGTAATATTACCATCGTTTCCAGTAGTAAAAGCAGGCTTATCTTCAAATTTTTGTAATTCTTCATTCCAAACGGTACGATTAATATTAATTCCATATCTTATAGGATTTCCATCCTCGTCAAAATCTAAAGCACCTATTTTGATACGCTCATGTTCTTCTTCGTCAACTGTCTGTATAACTCTAAAATCGTTATCAGAAGTAATTTCAACCCTACCATCTGTGTAAGAGTTTTTAATGAAAAAACCATTCCAAGTAAGACCAAAATGTGCTTTTCTTTCTATATCTGCTAAGTCTACAGCTCTAAAATCAGCACCATCTTTTATACCGTATAAACCGTACTCGTCAAAACGTACATATGATTTTAAATCATATACGCCTTCTTTGTCGCTTCTATACGCACTTAAACCATATTTATCCCAACGAAATGCTGGATTACTAGCTCCACCAATTACAACTTCATCAGTGTTAATTGAACCAGTATAAATTGTTCCTGCGTTTACACCGCGGCCGCTCACTGCGGTGGTCCAAGTTACACCGCCATCGTCAGAGACGCGGATTCCTTCACTATTAATTATAACACGATTACGAGGATTAAGCAAATTTTGAACATATATATTGTCTCCTTCAACATATATCGAACCATCACTTGCTAAATTATATTTTTGACCTGCTACATCATTCAAAGCATTAATTAATATTTCTTGCCTTAAGGCTCCATCAATATTAACAATAGAACTTGTCTTAGCAAAAGAAACTTCATTATATTGCGCCATTTGAACTGTAGCATTAATTCGCTGAAATAAATCTTCAAATTGAGTTTTATAGTTTTGAATTGTAACAGTATTGTCTTGTGGTTCATCTAAGTGCCACTCGACCTCAGACACAATTACTTCTTCTTTAATTGGAGCTTGTAGTAATGGATTCCAACCAAAAAACTCTTCATCTTCAATCCAAGTTCTGTCTCCAACATCAAAATTATAATTTTCAAATCCTTCTAATGCGCTAATTTCAACTACATCAATAGAATAGCTAATTTTTGGTTTGGAAGATACATTACTTACTTGCATCGCATCTAAGTAATATAAGTCGGAATTAGTATAGTTAGTAGAACTCCAAGTTCCCTCTTGAACAAAACGGCTAAAACGCTTATAAAAATCTTTAGCTAATTCATTTTTTCTATCTAAACATTTTTGAATTTCTTGGTCGTAACCTTGAACTTCATTTATGGCTTTTAGTTTAAATTTTTGTACTCTATCGGGGTCAATTGCAATACCGCCAACCAATTCTGAACCGTCTGATGTATAAATTTTATATCCAGGTAAAAATTCTGTTATATTAATTTCTTGACCTGCTATATAATATAAATCATCAAAAGCTTTTCTATTTACATCAGTATAATATTCAATTCCATTATAGGTAAATTTAAAAGGTATAACATAATCACTTAAATATAAACGCACATAATTATCTACCAACGAAACGGTAAAACTATATTCTGGAGTACCATGTAGCTGAAGATTTAAGTCATTATATTCTTTCTCTATATTGGTCAATAAACCGCTATAGTTATTAATCATTGTAGAATTAACATAAATTTCACCAATTAATTCTACAATTTTATCATCAGCTAATAAATCTAGTACCTTTATATACCAACCCTTTGTCTTAGGATTATCAGTCGGTGCCGGTTTAGATACGGGTTGATATTTTGTCCCATTTTTAACATAATAAGTTTTATACGGGTCTACAGTTTCATCGGTAGTAAGTACATAAGTATCTTCTGTAATGTTTAATTTTTGATATTCGTCATAATCTTGACCAGTTGTTTTTTTGAAATCAGTTCTACCTATATTAATATTTTGTTTCGCAGTTTCAATAAGTGTAGTAATATCTGTTCGCGTGCTATTAATTTTGATTAAAGACATTTCTAAATCTGCTTTTGTTTTATTTAATTCATTCAATTGATTATTTAATAATCTCATAGATAAATTAAATTGCTCAACTTTTGGTCTGGATAACTCTATATCCATTAAACCATTGTTATAGAAATAATCAAAATTAAATATATAAGATTCACCACTAGCATTACTTTTTGCATCTTGAATAGAAACTATACCTTTGTCTACATAATCAGATTGCGCCTGATCGACTATTAATTTGGTAATAATTTCATCGCTATCAATCGTGCGAGTAATAGATTTTAAGTTAGTTCCATATTTAAAACCAGCATAATTTTCACTGCCGGCAAAATCTTTAAATAAAATCTTCTTAATTGGTTTTTTATTTTCATCTAGTTTAATAGACCCATCGTTTTCATGTTCAACTTGAATCTTTAACCAAGCCTCAAATGTTTCTGCGATTGATTGTAAAATATTAAAACAATTAGAATGAGATTCACTAATTGTTAACATCTTTTCAGAATTTTCATTATAAGCTAAAGTAATTTTATCCGTAGAAACGCCTAATGAGCGCGCGAATGCTTCAAGTGAAGTATATAACTCCACATCTGTTTCAGTTTGGCCCTCTTTTGGTTTTAAATAATAATAAGTTGTTTCTGTTGAGGTGGCGGTAGGAATATTTCCAACAGTCACCGGTATGTGCTGCGCATCTTCAAAATATTTAGTTAATTGTACGTCTTGCACATAATACCACCTATTAATATTTGCGTTTCCACGTAAGTAAATAAAAATACCAATTTGTGTAGTTGGGTCAATTAATTCAGCATTAGAAACAGACTGTAAAGCTTCTGCAGTTAAATAGCGATAATCTAAAAACTTATTGTTTTTAAGCTCATAAGCTTGAGTTTCTCTATTCCAAATATATTCTCGTTTAGGTTCGGTTGTATCATCTTTATCTATATAAATATACTTCGTTGAAGGAGTTTGAACTACGTTATCAACTATATATTGACCTTCTTGGTCAAAGTTACCAGTCTTAATGTAATTATTTAAAACTTGTTCTTCTCCGTTGAAGTGTAAAATAATACCGTCTGGGTCAATTACAGAAATATAATATTCTTGATTTGCGCTTAACTTAGTTTTATATTTTGCTACTATTGCACCAAACTGATTACTACCTAAAGGACCTATATTTTTATCTTCAGTGCTTGTCATCCCCGCGCGCCATCTGAATAAAAACTTCTGCCCACGCGCGATAGAGCCAATTAATGAAGCGTTATCTTCAATACCACTATTGAATATTGTATTCTTATAATTACCAGAATTAATTCCTTTAAATTTAATTTTCAAATATGCTTCATTTTGAGCATATTGAGTTAAATCTACTAATCTAATACCACTTTCAATTTGTGGAAAAACAATTACATTTAATTGGTTTAAGTCTCCGGTACAATCAGTAAACTCTGACCAACCCTGTAACCTTCCATCAGAATATAATTCAAAATTATCTCCATTGGTTACATAAGGGACAACTACATCAGAAGTAGAATAAGTATAATCTTTATATCTGTATGCAATATCATTAGGCTCTACATTTAATAGTTCCACAGTTCTTTTCATAACATTATCATATGTTGTTAACTGATTATAAACTAAACGATAAGCATGATATTGAGTTTCTATTACTCCAATAGTTAAAACAATTTTTTCTTGTTCATTAACCATGGCTTTAAATTTTGCTTGCCCATCAGTATCATCAAAAATTAAAGGAGTATTAATTCTAAAATTAGCTGTTAATATATTACCCCTATCATCAATACCAGTTAATCCATTAGTATTGGGGCGATTAAGTTCTTCTTCAGAGGGTTGAATAATTTGAACGAAATCTCCATTTTTTCCAGCGACATAGCTATAAAAAACATAAACCTCTGAACCGGCCTCTGGTATTGGACTACCATCTCCACTAACATTAATAATTTCAATTCCTTCAAGGTCCGCGCCCAAAACAGCATGATAAATAGGTTCATCTAATAATTGTTTTAAAATTGAGCTATGCTCTTCATCAACTATCCAATCTGTATCTTTTAAAGCTGTCTTGGCTAATTGCGTTGCTGTACCCTGATTATTACCAAGTTCTTGAGCTAACTCTATATTATAACCATTTTTAGATAATTCTAATATAAAAGCATCTTGTAACGTATAAGACCACTCATATTCACCATCTGTTTCTTCATGATTGCGAATAATAAAATCATACCATTCGTCATCATAAAAAAGCTTTACTTTTCTTTCGTTTATTAAATAAGACTCAAATGGATTGTGTACCATTTGTTCTGTTTGAGGATCATAATATTTGTACTTTAAAGAAAAGGTCAAAGTGACCTCTCCATTTATGCTTTTTTGCAACACCGGATCATATACTCGATTAGGAGAATCCATAGTATCTGAACCAATTACCGCTATTTTATTTTCTTTATAATAAGTAACATCATTTTCAGTTACTAATACGTCTTCCCAAACGGAAATCTCGTAGGGTTTCCTTAAAATATCACCCATAATTTTCTCCTATAAGTATAAATAATAATATGCTATTTCTAACTCACTTGGCGCCTGACCAACAATTTTAATAATAAGAGTTAAAGGTAATTCCGTATCTGAAATTTCTTCTGTCATAGGAATTTTAAAAAAAGTTCCATTGTTTATATATTTATTATAAATTTTTCCCGAAGTAGTCCACTCTCCTTCATTAAAGGAATTAACTCCCTCTATCAAACCATTACCAGAATTAACAATAAAACCTATCTCATTTGACGTATCTTCTGTATTTATTGTAAATTCTGAGGTAGATAAGCTACCCAAACCATCTGACAGAGTTAATTCCACTTGGTAAGTATTTACACCGTCAGCATAAGGTACATACAAAACAAAACCGGTCTGAAAATCACCTGGATTATATAGAGGTATAATACAAGAGGCGCCATCTGGAACCTCATATACTAATTCAGTATCTTCAATCTCGGTGCGTTCAGTGATAATTGTATCTATATAAAATTTATTTTTTTCATTTGTGGATAAAATTCCACTAGAAATAGCCCAATCACTACTCATGTCTGCACTATCTAAAGCCTTTTTAGTTGATTTCGCAAAAGGATAATAAGCTACAAATTCAATACTGCCTTCTCCTTTATAAATACGTTCTGTTCCATCGGTTTCCTCCCATACTGTTGTGGGGCCATAGATACCGTTAAAATTAACCTCAACTTTTTTTGGCTCATCAAAGCACACATAAGATAACTCAATTGGGCTTTCAATTTTTACTAAATATTTTTTATAGGGTCTTTCATCAAAAATTAATTCACCAATTGTTTTTTGATGAAAAATTCGACTTATTTTTCTAAATTGCTTTTCTGTCATAGAATCATAAGCAATTTCAATAGAAAACTGGCGAGTACCAAATTGACTACCAAAATAATACTCACCATCCATTCCAGGTATTTCTACACTTATATCATTAATTTCTGGAGACAACTCTTCTTTATATCTGTCTCCTCCACTAACTCTTGTAATCCCTAACTCAGAGCTGTGTACTCCATTAAACCAGAAACCAGTAAAGTCTCCCATATCCTTTTAACTCCTTTTAAATTTGTCTAATTCTTTTTGTTATAAGTAACAAAACCATGACTAACTAAACAATCATTATATACATCTTTTATCGTTTCTATTGATAAAACTGCTTTATTATTTATATAATCGGTATGCTCATCGCAGTATCTTTCATAAACATCAATATCTGATAAAATTTCATCAAAATGTTCCTTAGAATGTTTTTTACCCATTAAAATTTCATCACTAAAACGAAGAATGCGTTGACGCACGTTTCTAATATGTTCCACTTCTTCGTATTTGATATGATTATCAAGCTTCATATCAATTTTTCTAACTTCTTCAATTATTTCTCCGTTTATTGCTCTACCAAAACCTCGACCAATCCACGACCATATATTTAATTCTAATTTGGGAATTTTAATCATTCCAAGTAAAATTATAATAAAACCAATAGCTCCTGTTTCAGCTAATAGGTTTAATTGTTCAACTGTCATTGACTTTTCCTCCATTTAATTCCGCTTAGGAACATTCTCTTCAGAGGTAAGTAGAGTTTGACCATTGAGACTCTACTTCTTTAAGGAGGATAAATTATGAGTAGTTATGAAGAGAAAATTATAAGTCTTTTACAGAAAGATAAAATTAAATTTGAGCGTGAAAAAAGATTTACTGACCTTAAAAAAGGAAAGTATAGGTTTGACTTCTACGTTGCCGTCGAGGGCGGCCGAGCCATCGTAGAAGTGAACGGGGCGCAGCACTATGTGTCTAATCGCAAATTTTATGGCACGCGCGCCGAGTTCAAAACAGCACAAGAGAGAGACAGGTGTAAAATTAGTTATTGTCTCTCACGCGGAATACCACTTTACATAATACCCTACTGGGAGATTGATAATTTGCGCTCTGCTTCTGACATTTTTCAAGAAAAGTTTCGTGCCAGAAACAGGTGGAAGAATGACATGGATTGGCAACGCTTTCAAAATTTGACAAAAAGCCAATAAAATTGATAGAATATAATAGAGAGAGAGAAAAACTAAAAAATAAAAAATATATATAAGAGGATTTAATATGAATTATTATTTAATTTTTTGTATTATTTTTCTTTGTTGTATTAGTATTATTATATTAGCAATACGAAATATTAAATCTTTAACAAAACAAATAGAGAAGTTAGAAAATTTAGAACAAGAAGAATTAAAAGAATACTTCAAGGAAGAAACAAACAAATTTGAGGTAAGGCGCGCAGAGTTAAAAGGAGAACTTAGCAAATTACAATGTGTTCTGGCAGAGAAAGAAAGTCGCTATGAAGAAATCAATCAAGATTTAGAAGTATATCGAAAGGGTAGACTTAAAGAAATTGATAGCGCGGGCGCCGAATACGAAGAGCGTAAACGTTTGATTGTAGATAATGCAGTAGACAACTATCGAACAATTTTAATCGGACGAGCTAACAAAGATATAAATTCAAAAATTATAGCAATTGGTCAAACAAATGAAGAGCTTACTAAAATACGAGAAGAATTAGAAGAAGAACGTAGAAAGCGCGCCGCGGTTAATGAAGAGATTTTACGCCAGCGCGCCCTCGAAGAACAGCAAGACTTTTATCGGATACAGCTAGACCCAAACGATAAGGATGACGTTGAGATTTTACGAAGTGTCGCGCCGAGGCTTAGACATCCGGAAGCAGTCAATAAAGTTATTTGGACGGGTTATTATCAGAAACCGCTTGCAGAACTTAGAAAAAGAGTTGCAGTAGAAGGTCCAGGCGTATATAAGATTACAAGAATAAAGACGGGTGAGGTATATATAGGACAGGCTGTTAACACGAGCTCAAGATTCAGCGACCACGTTAAGTCAGCATTAGGCGTTGGGACTTTAGCTTCAAGTCAACTTCATAGAGTTATGGCGCAAGACGGATGTGAAAACTTCTATTTCGAGGTTTTAGAGGAAGTACCTAAAGATAAACTAAGAGAAAGAGAATCGTACTATATAGATTTCTATGATAGTAAGAACTATGGTCTAAATAGCATATCTGGCGATAAAAAATAAATAATTCTCGCGACAGCGAGGCCCGACAGGGCAAGGAGGAAAAATGGAATTAACACAAGTGCAAAAACAAATTATTGAAACAGAAAAACCGAAGGTGCTTGTACTTAGTAGCGCGGCCAGTGGTAAATCTGCGGTAATAGTAGAGCGTATTCGTTATTTACTCGAACAAGGTGTAGACCCTTCGAAGATTGTGGCGATTACTTTTACCAACAATGCAGCGTCGGTTATGTATGAAAGATTAGGAAATCCAAATGGACTTTTCATTGGCACGGTACATTCGTATGCGAATTACTTACTCCGCGGCGGCGCCATAGACACAAGCGATATAATACAACAAGAACGATTTGATGACTTATTTGAAGAAATTCAAAAAAATCCAAGTTGTATTAAGCCTATTGAATTTCTTTTACTTGACGAAGCACAGGATTCAACAAAACAACAATTTCAATTTTTTGAACTTATCAATCCAGATAACTATATGTATGTCGGCGACATCAAACAAACGATTTTTTCATTCAATGGGTCATATCCACAATACTTAATTGACCTATACTATCAAAATGATGTAACGGTCTATGAAATGAGACAGAACTGGAGAAATCTACCAGATATATTACGTTTTGCAAAAAAGTTTTTATACAGACTTGGTCCTGACTACGAAGACGAATCTATCGCCATGAGACAAACTGATGGGCGGCCGCACGTGTTAGAAGGAAATTATACACCAAGCGAAGCCGTACAATCACTTTTAATGAATAAGGAAAGATTGAATACCGAATGGAAAGATTGGTTTGTTTTATGTAGAACCAACGCAGATATAGATTTATTTATCCATTTACTTCAAGAACAAGATATTCCAACAGATACATTCAGACAAGCAGAATTAACAAGTTCTCAAATTGAAGAACGATTGAAAGAAAATACAGTAAAGGTATTAACAGCTCATTCGGCGAAAGGGTTAGAATCACCATATGTATTGGTTTATAATATCCGCGCATATAACGACGATGAAGCGCGCCTGTGCTACGTTGCCGCCACCCGTGCGAAAGACTTTCTTATCTGGGCGAAAATGCCACCGAAAAAGAAAAAGAAAAGCAAAACGGTAAATTGGGAGTAAGTAAATTCTACTTATATATAGGCTAATGTGAATAGGAGGAATGTTATGGATAAAACAAAAGAAAACACAAGAATTGCTACTTTACTTGCTATGAGCGAAGACGCAGTTAAAACTAAAATGGCTATTGGAATTGAAAACCCAGCTATTTATAAGCAGTTTATTGCAGAGGAAGAGTTGAATTGGGACTATGCGGTTGCTGCGGGATTGCTTAGTGAAGATGATGTAAAGTGGATTAAAGAGAATGTGAATGAGAGTGGACAGGATGACCAGGGCGCCGATGACCAGACAGAAGAGCCGGTTAATCCAGATACACCAGCAGGAGAATAGGTAAAAAAATAACGGGTTCGTATGAACCCGTTTTTTATTTGGTTTACATTGAGACGAAACGTTCGGAGAAGTAGGACCAGTTTGGGGCGGTAAGGTAGTCAGAATAGAGTGATGCTGGTACGTAGATTGAACCATATTGACCACTTGTAGATGTAGTGCTTCCTGCAATTGGAGTGAAACTAAATGTGTTAGAATACGGAAGTGAAACAATAGATGTGCTGCCAAGATATAAACTAAGTAATTTATAGTCTCCCCTAAAAGCATTATCTCCTATATAACTTACGTTTGGTAATTCTATTGAAGAAAGCAACTTACAAAACGCTAGAGCATAACCTCCTATATAACTTACATTAGATAAATTCGCTGAAACAAGTGAATTACACTGATGAAAAGCACTACTTCCTATATAATTTGCATTAGGCAAATTTACCGAAGCAAGTGAATAACAATCTCTAAAAGCATAACTTCCTATATAGCTTACATTAGGCAAATCTATCGAAGTGAGTGCGGAACAAGATGCAAAGGCTCCTTGTCCTATATAGTTTGCATTAGATAGATTAACTGAAATTAATTGAGTACAATAACAAAAAGCATAACCACTTATTTGATTTGCGTTTGGTAAATCTATCGAAGTAAGTGAATAGCAAGCATAAAAAGCATACTCTCCTATGTGATTTGCGTTTGGTAAATTCACTAAACTAAGTAGTCTACAAGTTGAAAAAGCACCGAGCCCTATATAACTTATATTTGGTAAATTTATTGAAGTAAGTGAAGTAAGAGAACTACAGCCATTAAAAGCACTATTTCCTATATAACTTACATTTGGTAAATTTATCGAGTCAAGTTTAGTACAACCATAAAAACCATAATCTCTAACCTTAGTTACCTCACTATTGGAATACGACGTAATAGTCCCTTCAACCAATTCTTTCTCTTGTCCACTTCCGCCACCTCCTCCATATTCGTCAAGTAACGTACTCAGAACCGCTGGGTTATTATTCTCAGGCGTTTCTAAGATATAATCTATAATTTTCTGTTTATCCATTTGTTTCTCTCCTTATTAACAATAATATATCTCTTAATAAAAGTAGAAAAACCAAATACTTCCTACGTACTTTCGCGGCCGACCATAAAATTACTCAAAACTTCAAATTTGCAATTTTTAAAAAAATTTGATATACTAAAAATAGGAAATATAGAAAGGAGAATTTTATATGAATAAACGAATTAAAAAGAAACAAATTAAAATGAAAAACAAGAAACTTTGTAAGCAGTATCCATTTCTTATTCCGCGTAATCGTTGGACTGGTAAAGTTGTTTGGAACAAACGAAAAAATAAACATATAGGGTGGTGGTATACCGCTCCATATTCTTATACTGAACTCGATGCAATGCCTAATGGCTGGCGCGCCAAGTTCGGAGAACAACTATGTGAGGAACTGAGAGAAGAACTTATCAAAACAAATTATCTTGATGGATATAGGATAATGCAAATAAAAGAAAAATATGGTAGTCTACGTTGGTATGACAACGGTAACACAGAAAAAGGATACGAAATAATCAGCAAATATGAAAAACTATCCCATAAAACTTGTATCGAGTGCGGCCGCCCAGCAACAAAATTGTCTGTTGGTTGGATAAGTCCATTCTGTGACAAATGTGCGGAAAGACTAAGCAAAGGCGATTATCCTTGGGAGTTTACAGATATGGAAGGTATTGAAAATGTTTAAAGCAAAAAGAATTGATACAGGAGAAATCGAAACAGTCCTTGCGGTTGACTATCACGATGTAATGCATCAGACCTATTTCTTAGTCTGGTCCAATAACGCGTGGAGATGGAGGCCGGCGCACAAATATGTGCCGCCAAGTATTAATCCAAGAGATATAGCGCCAATTAATGTAAGAACTGCAATAGCGGGCGACTTAATTGATGAGGACCCGCCATTTTAAAAAAAGGAGAATTTGACAATGGATAAAGATTATATTACAATTAAAATAGAAAATTATAATGGAAAAAACATCGCTTATAAACTGCCTTCGAGTGGTATTGTAAAAATAACAAGAAGTCACAATATCGTAAATGAAGAAGTTGATAAATTGACAGTGGTTAATTTGGAACTTGTTTGTTCTGAAGGAATTGAAGTAGAAGAAGAGGAGATAATAGAACCTTTCAAAGCAAATGGGGAGTTTGGATTTTAATTCACCGGAGGAGAAATTATATGGAGTATAATGCTCAATCTGTAGAGCAATTAACATTTAGAGAGGGAGTTCAAAAACGTATCGGTATTTATCTCGGCTCCGCAGACCACACAGGAGTAATTGCGGGGCTTTTAGAGTTAGTAAATAATGCAACTGATGAAGCTTTAGTTTGCCCTACCGCAAATAAAATTGAAATAACCATTGGTCCTGACTGGGCAAGCTGTCGAGACTATGGGCGTGGTATGCCACATGGCCCAAATGATTTTTCTGAAGAAGTGATGATAAACCTTTTGACAGAAAACCACTCGGGCGCGAAATTCGACGACAATGCATACGGCGGCAAGTCACGAGGACTCAATGGGACAGGCAGCGCAGCAACTTGTTGTTCTTCTGATTGGTTTAAGATTTCAAGCTATCGAGATGGCGCGGAATGGTACATGGAGTTTGATAAAGGTATTCCTAAATGGGATAAATGTCAAAAGAAACCACTTAATAATCAAAAACAAGGAACATATATTGAATATAAACCAAGTCAGGAAGTTTTTAACGCAGAACCCGTTAATTTTAATTTTGAAGAAATATGCAATATTATAGAGGAATATTCTTATTTTAACAAAGGTGTTGAATTTATCGTCACTGACGCAAAAACTAAAAAGAAACAGAAATATTTAAGTAAAAACGGATTAATGGATTTTGCGGATACAAAAGTTCAAAAGCGCATACATAAAAACCCAATTCATCTTAAAACCACAGAAGACGATATTGATATTGAGATTATTCTTAACTGGACAACAGGTAGAGAGAAATTTTATCTTTTTTCTAATGGTGGAGAAAATGAAAACGGTGGTACGCCAATTACCGGAATCAAAACAGCGTTAACTAATTTCTTTAAAAAGAAAGTTAAAGATTTAGGTTCTGGCGATGTAGTGCGCGCAGGCTTAGTTTATATTTGTTCTGTTAATTTAAAAAACCCAATTTATGACGGACAGACCAAATCAAAAATTACAAATCCAGAATTACGAGGGCTCGCGCAAAGATGTACTACTCAAATGCTTGATGATTTTTCACGTAGATATCCAAGTGAATTTAATCAAATAGTAGAACTTCTAACTAAAGAGTTGAAAGCCGAGCGTGCCGCAGAGCGGGCGCGCAAACAAGTCCTTGAAGCCTCAAAAGAAATTGAAAAAAATCAAAAGAAAAAAGTTTTCGCCTCTGATAAACTCAAAGACGCAGAGTTCCTCGGACAGAACGCAACGCTTCTAATCGTAGAAGGAAACTCCGCTATGGGTGGTATGGCACAAGCGCGCGACTACACAAAATATGGTCTGCTTGCAATCAGAGGTAAAATTATTAATTGTCTTTCCAATCCAGAAGAAAAGATATTTAATAATGAAGAAATTAAGTTATTACTAAGTGCGATGAATATAGTTCCAGGTAAATACAATGCTTCAAAATTGCGTTACGGTCGCATTGGTATTTGTGTCGATGCTGATAGTGATGGCGCGCACATAGCGTTATTAATAATGGCAGCACTACAATATCTCGCGCCAGAGTTTATAAAAGAAGGTAGACTGTGTTGGTTGCGGTCACCATTATATATAGTAAATAATAAAGGAAAAGAAGAATATTACTTTACTGATGATGAGTTTAATAGGGTTAGAAGTAAAGTAAAGGGAGAAGTTACGAGAGCGAAAGGTCTTGGTGAACTTCCGGCAGAGACAGCGCAAGCGTCGATGTTTAGTCCAGAACATCAGAGATTAGATGTGCTGGAGTGGAATAATACTGCGGTTAATTTGCTTTATGATTTAATGGGTGAAGCGGTAGAACCACGAAAAGAATTTATAATGGAAAAGGTAGATTTTTCGAAAGTGAGGGAGTAATATGGGATATCAACCAGCAACTTATAAAATCGCTAAAAAAAATGGGATGTATGAACTGCGTGAGTATGATGAAAGATGGAATGAATGGTGGCTTAAAGATATAGCCTTCACTTATTGGGGTATTAAAAAAGCCTTACATAAACGTACTCATGAAAAACCAGAGAAAATTATAGGATATTTTAATAGCGAGGGAAATCAATTATATGAGTAAATTAAAACCAATTATAGAAGATAGTTTCGTACAATACGCTGGTGCAGTTCTTCAAAACCGCGCCCTCGTTGATGTGCGCGATGGTTTAAAACCCTCCGCACGTCAAATATTCTATTCAATGCTTTTAAATAAACTAACAAGCGATAAGCCATATAAGAAAACCGCCAACGCCGTTGGTATGGCTATGGCAGACTTCTACATTCACGGAGACAGCTCGTGTGAAGGTGTTATAATGCGTGCGGGACAGCCATTTGCTATGCGTTATCCACTAATTGACGTAAAAGGTAATGCTGGTTCACTCATCGAATCTGGCAACTGGGCCGCGATGCGTTATACAGAAAGTAGACTTTCTAAATTATCAAACATTCTTTTTACAGATATAAATAAAGACACAATAGAAGAATGGCGCGATAGTTATGACAATACAAAACAATACCCAGCGGTTCTACCAACAAAAGGTTATTACAACATTTGTAACGGTAGTACAGGAATTGGCATCGGTATGGCTTGCTCCATACCACAGTATAATTTAAAAGAAATGAATGAGAAGTTAGAATATCTTCTTCTCCATCCAGACTGTGATTTCGAAGACATCTACATCGCCCCAGATTTTGCTACAGGTGCAGTATTATTAAACGAAAATACCGTTAAAGATGCTATGAAACACGGTACTGGTTTTGCTTGTAAATTAAGAAGCGTAGTCGAATACGATAAAAAAGACAATTGTTTTGTAGTAACTGAAATACCATACTCAGTTTACACCAATACAATCTGCGGTCAATTAGAAGATATAATAAATAGTGAAGAAAATCCAGGCGTAGACCGTTTTAACGACCTCACTGGAAAAACTCCACTAATTAAAATCTACCTAACTAAAAAAGCTAATCCAAACAAAGTCCTCAAGTATCTCTACCAAAATACTTCACTTGAGTCTCACTACGGAATTAACTTTACAATGTTAGATAAAGGTCGCTTTCCAAAAGTCTTCACTTGGAAAGAAATGCTCCAAGCGCACATCGACCACGAAAAAGAAGTATATATGCGTGGCTTCGAATTTGACATTAAAAAAATCGAAGACCGCCTCCATATTCTTGAAGGACTTCTAATCTGTCTCGCAAATATCGACGAAGTAGTCCGTATAATCAAATCTTCGGAGTCTCCGTTGAAGGCGCGCGAGCGACTGGCCGCCGAGTACAAACTTACTGACGTACAAACTAAAGCCATTCTCGATATGAAGCTATCGCGTTTGGCACACCTTGAAGTAGAAAAGTTAAAATCTGAAAAATCAAAACTTGAAAAAGAAAGAGATTTTATCTATAATATAATTAGAAATGAAGAGTTATTCAACCAAGAGCTAATCAACGGTTGGCGTGAAGTGGCTAACAAATTTGGCGACGCACGTAGAACTCAAATTCTCAACATCGCAACAGATGAAGAAGAACCTACTGAAAAGCAGGAACTTTTAATTAATCTGTCAAACCAAAATAACCTATACGTTACCACCACATCAACTCTTTATACTCAAAGACGCGGTGGGGTAGGAAACAAATTCAAAATGAGCAAAGGTGAATATGTAATTGCTACTGCATCGGGAACTAATCTCGATACAGTTCTGTTGTTTTCAAATAAAGGCAATTGTTTCAGTATCACCGCATCCGACCTTCCTTTTGAAGAGGTAATCCCAATCGAAAGTATAGCCGAAACCAGCTCAGACGAAAAAATTGAAGAACTCGTTTTCTTAAACAAAAAGAACCAAAAAGAACACATAATCTTTTTCACGAAAAAAGGTATTTTAAAAAAGAGTAGACTTTCAGAGTATAACACCAAACGCAAAGGTGGTGTTAAGGCTCTAAATCTTGATAACGACGATGAAATTGTGTCAATTCTTTTTGTAGATGAAGAGCGAGTTGGTATGTTGACGGCGCGCGGCCAGTTCGTAATTTGTGAAACAAAGGATATTCGTCCGATTGGACGAGTAGCAAGGGGAGTTAAGGGAATAACCCTTAATGATGGAGACTCTTTAGTTGAAGCACGGGCTATACCAAAAGATACTAAAGAATTTCTAAGCATAAGCGAAAAGGGATATATAAAACGAACTGCTGCGAAAGAGTTTACCGTCACAGGACGTGGAACTAAAGGAAGTAAAATCCACGCTCTTAAAGATACCGACGACAGATTAATTTCCTTCAATCCACTACTTAACGAACAGGAAGTTATCGTAGTTGCTTCCAATGCGCAGATAAAAATCAACTTAAACGAAGTAAATCTACTATCCAAAGGGGCGCAAGGTACAAAGTCAATTAAACTTTCAAATTCTAAGGTGGTCGGACTGTTAATTTTTTAAGAAAATTTAGATGTGAAAATTTGAGTTTACTCTCAAAATTTGATATAATATATATAGAAAGTTTTGAAGAAATAAAACTTTCCAACTCATAACAAACATTTTAATTAATTACAAGGAGAAAAAAGAATTATGAAGCTTACAGAGAAATCAAACGAAGTATTTGAGTATGTAAAGGGTAACGGTGGAAAGGTTTCCATTCCTGAGCTTGCACAGGCACTTGACAGAAGTGAGAGAAGCGTTGGTGCTAACGTAACTGACCTCACAAAGAAGGGTCTCGCTATCAGAGAGAAGGTAGAGGTTGAAGGCGCTGACAAGCCTGTAACTTATGTAGCTCTTACTGACGAGGGTATGACATTTGTTCCAAGCGAGGACGAGGAGTAATTAATAAGGAGGGTTAATTTTAACCCTCCACTTATTATTCTTTAAACAAAACTAATTAAACAGAACTAACAAACAGGAGAAAATTATATGTTAAGACAAGCAGAAAACAAAGTAAAGATTGAAGGTATCCTTGCAGAAATCGACCTTAAGCCAGGTTCTTTTATGAAAGACGGTAAGGAGGTAGAGTCCATTGGAGGTTCTATTATCGTTAAGGTTACTCAGAAAATTAGCGGAGAAGAAAAGGAACTGTCAATTCCAGTTCATATGTTTGCTTCAAAGCTGACAAACAAAGGAACACCTAACCCAGCTTACGAGTCCATCAAGAAAGTAGCTGATGATTATGTATCAATCGCGGCCGCTGGTGGAGAGGCTGGTGCAGATAGAGTTAGAATTACAAGCGGAAACATCCGCATGAACGAGTATTATAGCGCAGACGGAAGACTCGTTTCTTTCCCAAGAATTAATGCTTCATTCGTTACAAAAATTGGTGCGACAGAGTGCAAGCCAGAGGCTACTTTCACAACTGAGATGGTAGTTGCTGCAAAGAATGAAGAGCTTAATAGAGATGGTGAGCCAACTGGTAGATATAGAATTGACGCCGTCATTCCACAGTACGGTGGCAGAGTTGATGTAGTTCCATTCTATGCACAGAGTGAGAGTGTTATCAGCGCAGTATCTACATATTGGGAAGTTGGTGATACAGTAAAGGCTAATGGTAGACTTGACTTCTCAGCTACAACTGAGACAATTATCGAGGAAGTTGACTTCGGTGAGCCAATCGAAAAGACAAGAACTATCAATAGAAGCGACCTCATCATAACTGGAGGTTCGCAAGAGCCTCTTGACGGCGACTTTGCTTATGATAATGCAGAGATTCAGACCGCACTCGCCGCAAGAAAGGAAACTCTTGAAAAGCAAAAGGATAGAGATATGTCTCGCGCTGCAACAAAGGCAGCACCTTCTGCAGATACAAAGAACGGTTTTGCAGACCTCGGATTTTAATAGGAGGTAGGCTCTATGGCAGGAATTGATATTCTAAACTTAGAGCCATCTGTAATTTCCAGAGACTTACGAGGGAAGTTTGTATGTCTATATTCATTACCGAAAGTAGGCAAGACTTCCCTTGCTTGTCAGTTTCCGAAAAATCTATTGCTTGGATTTGAGCACGGATGGAACGCTATTTCTGGAGCGATGGCTGTTGACATAAAGAAATGGACTGATTTAAAATTGATATTACGTCAGCTTGAGAAACCTGAAGCTCAAGAAAAATATAATACAATTACAATTGATACAGTAGGTATTGCTTGGGACTTATGTGAGCAATATATCTGCGCGCAAAATGGCGTACAGAGTGTCGGTGATATCCCTTGGGGTGGTGGTTATGCAGCTACCAAGAGAGAGTTTGAATCTTGCTTAAGAAGAATTACTCAATTAGGATATGGACTTGTTATAATTGCTCACGTTGAGAAAAGAGTAGAAAAAAGAGCCGATGATTCGGAAGTAGAAATACTAGGACCTGCTATCCCAAAAAGAGCTTATGATATAGTTAACCAATTGGTAGATATTATTGGATATATAGATATAACTTGGGATGAAGAAGGTAATGCAGAACGCTGGCTTTATACTCGTAAAACTCCTACCGTAATGGCGGGAAGTCGTTTTAAATATCTCGCACCAAAAATTAAATTTGGCTATCAAGAACTGGTTGATGCAATTGTCGCGGCAATTGAACAAAGCGAGAAACTTGATGGAGCAACTGTTGTAGAAAAAGAGGAACAATCTATTGAAGAACAGTTAGATTTTGAAACAGTAAGAGATGAAGCATCTAAACTGTGGGCAAAATTAGTAAACGATGATGCCACTAATGCAGATAAGATTCTCAAGAAAGTTGAAATGATTTTTGGTAGAAAAATAAAGCTTAGCGAAATAACAGAAGACCAAGTTGATTTAATGCAATTAGTTGTATTAGATATGAGAGATATGGTTAAATAAATGTAAAAGAGTAGGTTAAGCCTACTCTTTTAAATTTGACAAATTCTACAAATTCTGTTATAATATAAGAAAGGAATAGAAAGGAGTTTTAAATGGCGAAGTGTAGAATTTGCGATATAGAAATTGATAAAAAACACGATGATTGGGTGAAGCCAGTAACAAACTGGTATTATCACAGAAAATGTTATCAAGACTGGAAAAAGGCAACTCCGGCTACTGATAACGAATATAAAGCATATATATATGACTTTATCTCGCGCGACCTCAAAGTTTCATACAACTACCATATGTGTGAAGCACAGAGGGAGAAATTTGTGAAAGAACACAAAATGACGAATAAAGGCATCTTTTTTGCGTTAAAATATTTTTATGAAATTAAGCATGGAGATTGGGATAAGGGACATGGCGGTTTTGGAATTATCCCTTATATATATAATGAGTCCTGTACTTATTGGGCTTTAAGAGAAAAAGAAAGCAAAGGTGTTGTTAACGAGATTGAATATCAGATGCGCGCCGCCGCAGAGAGAAAACAACAAATAGTTAAAAAAGAAGATATTAAACCTCGTAAGTTTGAAGTGGATTTTAGTGCATTAGATGATTTAGAGGACGATGAATGATTGATAAAAGAGATACTCAACAAATACTCGGTTGTCTAATGAAACGACCGCAGATATTAAGTGAAATTGATAAGTATTCTTTTATTTTAACTGACTTTCCAACAAGATTTGAACGTTCTATATATATGGCGATTAATGGTTTGTATCGCAACGGCGCAACCAAGATACAACCTATAGATATAGAGAACTTTTTAGAGGCAGACCAAGTTTCTGCGAAAGTCTTTAAAGATAAAAATGGTATTGAATACTTACAAGATATAATTGAATTATCAGAAGTTGATAACTTTGACTTCTATTATAATAGATTTAAAATGTTTAACCTATTAAAAGACCTTCAACATCAAGGTTTTGATATAGGCGAGTTTTATTGTGAAGATTTAACTAATCCAAAGGCTCAAGAAATAAATGAAAACTTTAACTTCTTAAGTCCGAAACAAATAACTGATACGGTTAGAAAGAAACTTTTAGGCGTTGAAGCCAAGTATCAAACTACAGATGAAATAGAAGTTGAATCCGCCGCAGAGAAAATGGAAGAGTTGATTGGTCAACTCGGCGCCGCCTACGAAATAGGAGTATCAATACAAGGTTCTATTTTTAACCAGGTTATTGATGGTGCTAAAAAAGGAACTTTAACTATACGTTCCGCCGCGAGTGGTGTAGGTAAAACTTCTAACGCAATAGCTGATGCTTGTTATTTGGCTTATCCTTTTAGATATAACTCTACAACTTGTGAGTGGGAACAAGAGGGAAATAGCGAAAAAGTTTTATTCATCGTAACAGAGCAAAGATTTAAAGAAGTTAGACTAATGATATTGGCTTATTTAACTGATATAAATAGAAGTAGATTTAAATATGCAGATTTCTCCGATAGAGAAAGAGCAGTAATAACTCAAGCTATTCATTTGATGGAAAAGTTTTCTGAAAACTTAATTTTAGTTAAAATGCCGAACCCAACAATTGAATCGGTTAAAACAATTGTAAGAGAGAATTGTATTATACACGATATAGGTTATGTATTTTATGACTATGTATTCATCGGTCCGTCATTGTTAAATGAGTTTAGAGGTTTTGCTTTAAGAAATGATGAAGTATTATTAATGTTTGCAACTGCATTAAAAGACTTAGCTGTTGAATTAGATGTAGCAATGTTTACATCAACACAGTTAAATGCAAAAGGTGATGAAAACAAAGACATACGAAATGAAGGAGCTTTGGCGGGAGGTCGTAGTACAATTAATAAAGCAGATAATGGTGCGATAATGGCGCGACCAACAAAAGAAGAATTAGAGATATTAGAGCCACTTTACGAGAATAAACCAGAGAATAAACCTAATTTAGTAACTGATATATTTAAAGTCAGAAGTGGCGAATGGACGCAAGTTCGTATTTGGTCTGATATGAATTTAGGCACACTTAAAAAGAGAGATTTATTCATAACAGATTCTCGAATGGACCCGATTGAAGGTTTTAATGAACGAGACGAATATAAAATTAAAAGTTGGGATGAGCATGAAGATGAACATCTAAAAGTAATTATAGAAAGGTTAAATAATGGTGAAATAGTTGATTGATTATAAAACTATTATTGAAGAATTACAACCTGAAAAAATAAAAGAATTATTATATGCGCTTGGTGCAGAAGAAGTAATTGAAAAACCAGGATATTTTATTACAAATACCATATGCCATAATGAAGAAGGTGGAAGCTTAAAACTATATTATTATTTCAATAGTCATATGTTTATGTGCTATACAGAGGAAGGCGTGATGAATATCTTTACCTTTCTCAAGACCTATTACACCAACCGGAATATTGACTATGACTGGTATCAAGATATATATAAAGTCATTCTTGACTGTAGTAACTTTAAACCAAACGAAGGCTTCGCGCCGAATAAGTATCAACGTGTACGTGATATGTATAGGGCGCCCGAGCGTGTAAAATTACCAACATATCCAAACGGACTAATAGAATGTTTTACTAAGTTCTATCCTAAAGAATGGTTAAACGACGGTATTACAAAAAAGACTATGGATAAATTTAACATACGCTATTCGCCACCGCAAAACAAAATCATAATACCTCACTATAATCCAGATGGAGAACTTGTTGGTATTCGAGGGCGCGCCCTCAACGAATGGGAGGTTGAAAACGTAGGAAAATATCTTCCAGTACAAATTGAAGGTAAATGGTATAGCCATCCGCTTTCATTAAATCTATATGGTCTAAATTGGACTAAAGAAAACATTAAACGAACGGGTGTTTGTTTTTTGGTCGAAGCAGAGAAGTCTGTGCTTCAAATGGAAGGCTGGGATTTCGCAAACTGCTCTGCCGCAGTATGCGGAAGCCAGTTCAACAAACACGCTTTGAAACTTCTAATGCAAACAGCGCATCCGCGAGAGATCGTAATTTGCTTTGATAAAGAGGAAGAGCCTGGTAAAGAAGATTATTTTAACAAGCTATATCAAATGGGAAAAAAGTATTCAACCTATGCTGATTTCTCATTTATATACGATAGAGAAGATTTATTAGAGTTAAAAGACAGCCCTACCGATAAGGGTCCAGATGTCTTTTGGAAACTCTATAATAGGAGGGTAAAAATAAGATAGATGACTAGAGAAAGATTATTAGAAGACAAAGAATATATGGAAGAAATACTTGAACGCACTGCAGAAAGATGCGATATTTGGCAAGATAGATTTATCTATATGATGGCGCGTTCAATTTATGATATATTAGATACTTTAATTAAAATAAAGGAGAAAATTAATGAAGACCAAATTAGTGAATAAAGATATAAGAGAAAACTATACAAACGAACTTTTAATGGAGCGTGGACTTACCCAAGATGAACTAAACTATTTCCTTAACGTACCAGACGATAGTGCCTTACAAAATCCAAAACTTTTAGACCATATTGAAAAAGGCGCACAAATGTTTGATGAAATGGTAGTTCTATTAACTGAAAATGACTATATAGTTGTAATAGCAGACAGTGACGTAGACGGTTTCACTTCTGCATCTATTTTCGTACAGTATATGCGTAAACAAAATAGTAAAGTACAATTTGATTATATTCTACACGATGGAAAAGGTCATGGTTTGTCAGATACAATTGAAAAGATATATGCCTTAATTGATAAAGGACACAATATCAAATATGTCGTAATCCCCGATGCCGGAAGTAATGATTATGAATATATCGAACGCTTGGGCGCTGACGGCGTAAAATGTCTAATTTTAGACCATCATATTGTCGAACCTGATACCAAGTTCTCAGACCACGCAGTAATCATTAATAACCAACTTTCTCCAGAATATAAAAATAAAGACCTTTGTGGTGCAGGAGTTACTTGGCAGTTCTGTAGATATATGGATAACTTCTATGGCACAGACTATGCAAATGAATATATCGACCTCGCGGCACTTGGTATAGTTAGTGATATGATGTCTATGCTTTCTCTTGAAAATCGGTATATCGTTCACACTGGTTTTAAAAATATAAATAACTATTTCTTCAAAGCCCTATGCGAAAAACAATCGTTTTCAATGGGTGACAAGGTTACTCCAATAACAGTAGCTTTCTATATAACTCCGCTCATTAATGCTATGATTCGCGCCGGCGCCGAAGACGAAAAATACAGATGTTTTGAAGCTTTTATAGATGGACACAAAATGGTACCGAGCAACAAGCGTGGTGCTAAAGGAACTATGGAGGAACTTGCTATCGAGTCTGCGCGAGAGTGTACCAACGCAAGAGCTAAGCAAAATAGAATACTTGATAAAGCGGTTGAAACATTAGAAATTAAGATACATAAATATAATTTGCTTGAAAATAAAATTTTATTTGTCAGACTTGATGATGAGGATTTCCCACCTGAACTCAATGGACTTTGTGCTATGAAGCTCGCGGCAAAATATCAAAAACCAACTATTGTAGCCAGACTAAACGATGAGGGAGAAATTAAAGGCTCAAGTCGTGGACTTAACGAATCTGAACTTACTTCTTTTAAAGACTTTATGGATAAGAGTGGTTTCTTTACCTTTACCGCAGGACACGATAATGCTTGTGGAATTGGCATATATGATAAAAACTTAGGAGCTTTTCACGAATATGCCAATAAGGAACTAGCTGATGTAGATTTTGGTGAGTCCTCATATGAAGTAAACTTTGAACGCATCGCAGCGGATACAGACCTTGAAGATTTAATTATGAATATCGCTTTACACGAAAATCTTTGGGGACAGGGTAATCCAGAGCCTTTAATTCACATAAAAGATATTAATATAACTAAAAATGATATTAGAATTATGGGTAAAAATCAAGACACAATTAAAATAGAAAAATTCGGAATTGCTTATATGAAATTCCATGCAAAAGATATGATTGCTGAACTTGATAAATTTAACGAGGTAAAATTGGAGGTAGTTGGTAGAGCAAATTTAAATGAGTGGATGGGTAATTATACCAGCCAAATCTTCATATCTAACTATCAAATTGAAGACAATACATTGGGGTTTTAATATGACTTGTAAAGATTGTAAAAATTTTCAACCTACCCAGCTAAAAGAAATAAATATAAAACCTTATATTGGTAAAGGCTATACACTTGATGAGATAATAAAACTTTCTGAAAACGATGAGTGGCAACCCCTGTGGGACTGTCCTTATGCAAATGATTGGTGTGAAGAAGACGATGAAATTAATACTTTATGTAATAATAAATTTGAGCCAAAACCAATTTGACAAAATAGTAAAAATTTGATATAATTATAATATAAAGAATAAAATAAAGGAGTAACGTGAATGAATAAACTAAGTTATCCTATGTCACTGCATAACCATACTGACTTCTCTAACTTTCGTTTGCGCGATAGCATAAACACTGTTGAAAGTTTAATAGATTATGCAATTGAGCTGGGTCATAGTGGAGTAGCGATTACTGAGCATGATACTATTGCAAGCTCTATTCGTGCAGAAAAATATTATAATAAAATAAAAGAGAAAAATCCAAATTTTAAGCTCATTAGAGGAAATGAGATTTATTTGGTTAGAAATGGATTAAATGGAAATAACTTCAAAAAAGAAATGGATAGGTATTTCCATTTCATTTTATTGGCAAAAGATTTAGAAGGCCACAAACAAATCCGTGAAATATCAACTCGCGCCTGGATGCGTAGTTATACTGCGCGCCGTATGCGTAGAGTTCCAACATATTATCAAGACTTAATTGATATTATAGGAGCAAACCCAGGTCACGTTATTGGAAGTACGGCCTGTCTTGGTGGTTGTTTGCCAACGCAACTCCTTCGTAATCGCGATGAAGGTGCGCCTTCGATGGATTTAATTAAACGATGGGTTATACAAATGCAAAATATATTTGGAAAAGAAGATTTTTATTTTGAAATGCAGCCATCGTTTAATAAAGACCAGATATATGTTAATCAGAAATTAGTAGAATTAGGAAATGAAATGGGTGTAAAATATATTATAACAAATGATGCCCATTATTTGAAAAAAGAAGATAGACCAATTCATAAGGCTTTTCTTAACTCACAACAGGGAGACAGAGAGGTTGATGATTTTTATGCAACAACTTATCTGATGAGCGATGAAGAGATTTATCACTATATGGAAGAGTCACTAGGCGAAGAAATTATACAGAAAGCCTATCAAACAATTGAAGAAATTAGAAACAAGTGCGAAGATTATTCATTAATAAAGCCACTAAAGATTCCAAGATTAAATTGGAAAGAAATAACAACTAATAATTGGATTAAAGAACATTATATATCTTTTATTCCTTATTTGCAAACTTTTCTTGACTCAAAATATGAGGAAGATAGAAGGTTGGCTGATACAATAATAAATAAAATTGAAAGTGATGAAACTCTTCAGAATGAAGCTACATATGATGAAATAAATGCGTGTCTTGAAGATACTTGGATATCCTCTGAAGTAAACGGAAGTAGATGGAGTGCATACTTCTTAAATCTTCAAAACATAATTGATGCCTGTTGGGATGCAGGAACTCTCGTTGGATGCGGCCGTGGTTCTGGAGTAGGATTTATCTTATTATATCTTTTGGGTATAACTCAAATAAACCCACTTCGAGAAAAGAGTCAAACAAAACGTTGGAGATTTCTCAACCCAGAGCGCGTGTCGGTTCTTGACGTAGATATAGACATCGAGGGCGGCCGGCGCGCAGACGTATTAAAAAGTTTTCGTCAAATATATGGAGAAGATAGGGTAGCTAACGTATTAACTTTAAAGACAGAAAAGGCTCGTTCTGCAATCCAGACGGCTTGTCGTGGCTTAGGAATTGACAGTGACATATCTGCTTACTTATCTTCATTCGTTCAAGCAGACAGAGGACAACAAAGAAGTTTAAAGCAAACATTCTATGGTGACCCCGATAATGACATGGCGCCATCTTATCAGTTCCGCACAGAAATGGAAGAGAACTATCCAGAAGTATGGAGGGTAGCTCAAGGAATTGAGGGACTTATAAATGGTTGTGGTATTCATGCGGGTGGAGTTATCTTTGTCGATGAGCCATTCACAGAATCAACCGCGCTTATGCGCGCACCTAAAGGTGAAATCATAACTCAATTCGACCTCCATGACGCAGAAGATACGGGACTTATCAAATATGATATCCTCTCTGTTGAGGCTTTAGATAAAATTCATAATTGTATTGACCTCATATGTGAATATGGTTATGAAGTGGCAGAACCAACATTAAAAGAAACATACGAAAAAATTATTGGTATTTATAATCTTGAGCGTGAAGCTCCAGAAATGTGGCAGATGTGTTGGGAACATAAGGTAATGAGCTTATTCCAGATGGAAAAACAATCTGGCATTAGTGGTATAGCCGCGATGAAACCAACATCAGTAGACGACTTGGCGATTCTTAACTCAGCAATTCGTCTAATGGCAACAGAAAAAGGAGGAGAAATGCCAGTTAATAAACTGGCGCGTTTTAAGGCTCACCCATCTGATTGGGACTATGAATTAAAAAAATATGGATTAAATAAAGAGGCAAAAGATATATTAGAACCAGTTCTTGATGTATCTTATGGCTTATGTATAGCTCAAGAACAATTTATGCAATTAGTACAGTTGCCAGAACTTGGCGGTTTTGATTTGACTTGGGCGGATAAATTAAGAAAGTCAATTGCTAAAAAGAATCCAGCAGAATATGAGAAGTTAACCGAAGAGTATTTTGAAGTAATAAAAGAGAAGGGTTTAAATAAGCAACTTTGTACTTATGTGTGGAACGTATTAATTGCCATGAGTAAAGGCTATGGATTTAACTTATCTCACACGCTTGCTTATTCACTAATTGGATTACAAGAATTAAATCTTGCTTATCGTTATCCAACGATTTTGTGGGATTGCGCTTGTTTAATCTCAGATAGTGGAGGAAATGAAAGAGATGACACAAATGACGAAGAAACAAGTGGAGACTTTGATTGGGAAACCTTTGATGATGTATCAATGGGAGTTTTTGAAGACGATAATGACGATGAAGAAACCGATTCTGATGAGTCTACCGCCACGACACGGAAGAAGGTATCTAAGAAAAATTATGGAAAAATAGCAATAGCCATAGGTAAAATGAAACACGAAGGTGTATCAATTGTTGCAACCGATATTAATAAATCTAAATATACATTCGCGCCAGACGTAGATAGAAATAGAATTATATACGGATTAAGTGGTATCACTAAAGTCGGTGATGAAATAGTGCGTCAAATTATAGACAATAGACCTTATAGTTCAATTGAAGATTTTATTAACAAGGTAAAAATTAATAAGCCTCAAATGATTAATTTGATTAAGGCGGGCGCTTTTGACGGTCTATACAGCGGCGACCGCATAGATGCGATGAATACTTATATTGACTTAATTGCAGACAAAAAGAAAAGAGTAACACTTCAAAACATGAAGATGTTAATAGATTTTAATCTTATCCCAGAAGAATATGAACTACAATGCAAGGTTTATAACTTCAACAAATATGTAAAGAAGTTTAAAAAAGAAGTATACTACGGTTTAGATGATATAGCATTAAATTTCTATAGTCAACATTTTGATATGGATTTATTGATTCCATCAACTGATAGTACAGATGGATTGTTTTATTTAATTAAGCAGACTGAATGGGATAAAATATATAAAAAGCATATGGATATTATACGTCCATTCATTCAAAAAAACAATGAAGAATTATTAAATGCCATTAATAATAGACTAAGACAAGACTTATGGGACAAATATTGTTTAGGAACTGTTAGTAAATGGGAAATGGATGCAATATCTTGTTATATCCACGAACATGAACTAACCGACCTAAAAAATGGTTTATATGGTTTGGTTAAATTTAGTGAACTACCGGAAGATCCAGTCGTTAACTATGAGTTTAAATCAAAAGAAACGGGACAAAAGATTCCTTTGTTTAAAATTAGTAGAATAGCTGGTACAGTATTAGATAAAGATAAAAATAAGAAAACTGTAACTTTATTAACTAATGATAGCGTAGTTACCGTAAAAATATTTGGTGATGCGTTCACTCATTATGATAGACAAGTATCTGAAAAAAGACCAGACGGAACAAAGAAGGTAATTGAAAAATCTTGGCTTTCGCGAGGTAATAAAATTATTGTAACCGGAATTAGACGAGATAGTGATTATATTGCAAAGAAGTACAAAAACACTCCTCATCATTTGGTAGAGTTAATAACTTCAATAGATGATAAAGGATATATTCAAACTCAAATAGAGAGGACACAAGTATGAGTTATGGACTATACGATGCGGATTTGCAATTCTATCCAATTCCATTTTATAATCTCGACCTCATGAAACTATCAGCCTATTATAAAAGAAAACGAGAAATAGTCGGGTTATCACTCGACTTTTCTCCAAATAAATATAATCACTTTATAGTACGTCAAGACTTTTACGCTAATCAATCTTATCCGCTTAATTTATACAACATAGAATATGGTGGCAAAGCCTTTAACGGTGATGTATATAAACCTATGCCATACGAGATTGAAATAATGCGACCAGATATATCTTTATATAGTAAAGCAATTCCTAAACAATTTGCAGCTTACTATAAACCAGCTATTAACACAATGCGTAGAGCAGAACATATACGATTGTCCTTAGATGGCGCGACGGTGTGGAAAGATTGGGAAAAACAATTGCGAAAAGATACAGATTGTTTTGGTCTTATACTACATGACTATGACCCGGCCGCCATCGACGGTTGCATAGACATAATTCCCGACATATTACAATTAATACATCGGAAACCAGGGCGTAGACTGGGAATGAAGTTTCCAGCACAAATATATGAACCAGAAACATTAATCAAATGGCTAAAAATTAATCCAATGGGAACATATTACTCATTACATTATAACGATTTAATTTCACATGAAACCGCGTTGGAATTAACTGAAGTTCTTAAAGAATCAAAGGCTTGTAGACAAATATCTATTGATATAACAGAAACATTACAAGATGCTTATCCAATAGATTACAATATCCGTCGTGTTTATCGAAATATAATAAACTTACGTACTCAAAGGCTAGTTTTTCCACTTATATATGATAATAGTATTTTCACAGATAATAGTTGGAAAGCAGTGATGGATTTGATTAAAACCTATGATGACCATATGATTTCAGAATCCAGACACGGACGTAGTTATTTTTCACGTGTTGCACCATACGAAACTTTATACAGTTATGTAAGGGCTTCAACTAAACAATATGATATAAAGCCCCCTGTTATTCCCGTTGAGTTAGCACGTAATGTATTTCAATTTGTAAGAGAAAATAACTATGAACTATTTAAAGATTTCTACGAATATCGTGGAGAGGAGGTAAAATAATGACAGGAGAAGCAATTAAAGACAAAATTAACTTCAATAATAAACAAATTGAAGCTTTGCTTGACCCTTCTGTATTTGTTCTTCAGCCTGAAGTTCTACAACTAATGGAAGATAATGAATACTTAAGGTCAATCTGTTCTCACGAATATAGAGATGGAATTTGCATTTACTGTGGAAAATCTATGAATCCTTAAACTATTTAAATAATTAGGAGGCATAAATATGCAATATATTAAAAAAAGAGATGGTAGATTAGTTCAATTTAACAAAAACAAAATTGTTGATGCTATTACAAGTGCTTTTAAAGACGCAGATGGAGAAGTTACCCCATATGCAATTGAAAAAGCAAACAAAATCGCAGAATTTATCGAAAAAGAAAGTCGAAATAAAATTTTAACTGTTGAAGAAGTACAAGATATGGTAGAGCGCGGTCTTATGTCTACTAAGCGTAAAGACGTTGCTCGCAAATATATTACCTATCGTGAAGAAAGAGCGCGCATCCGTAATTGGAATAGTGCGATGATGGATAAGGTAGCCATTAAACTCGCCGCAAGTGATGTTAAAAATCAGAACGCAAACGTCGATGAATACTCATTCGGCGGCCGCAGGGGTGAGGCAGATTCAGTTATCTTTAAACAGTATGCGTTAGATAATTTAGTATCTGAAATGGCTCGTAACAATCATTTAAATAATGAAATTTATATTCATGACCTTGATAGTTATATTCTTGGTATGCACAACTGTTTATCAGTACCTTTTGATGATTTATTAGCTAATGGTTTTAATACTCGTCAAACGGATGTAAGACCAGCCAATTCAATTAATACTGCTTTTCAGCTTGTAGCAGTTTTGTTTCAGCTTCAATCACTGCAACAGTTTGGTGGAGTTAGTGCTACGCATTTAGACTGGACGATGGTTCCATATGTGCGTAAATCTTTCTATAAACATTTTATGGATGGATTAAAATATGTGGATGATAAAATTTATTCACCAGATTTATTCTCCAATGAAATGTCAATTGATAATGAAAAATATAAATCTTATGAAAAAGCATATCAATATGCTATGGATATGACTGAAAAAGAAACACGTCAAGCGGTTGAAGGAATGTATCATAACTTAAACACTCTCCAATCTCGCTCTGGAAATCAACTTCCATTTACTTCAATCAACTATGGAACTTGTACTCTCCCAGAGGGGCGTATGGTAATAAAAGCACTGCTTGAGGGTTCAATAAAAGGTGTAGGTCACTTACATAAAACTCCAATTTTCCCTTGTGGAATTTTCCAATATTGGAAAGGTGTAAACGATAAGCCTGGCACTCCAAACTATGACTTATATAAACTCGCGCTCGAATCAACAGCAAAACGTTTATATCCAAACTACGCTAATGTAGATTGGTCTGGTAATGCAGGCTATGATGTAAATGACCCTCGCACTTATTTCTCAACAATGGGATGCAGAACTGCGAATGGCTATGATATAAATGGTTTCGGTCAGCTTAAAGATGGTCGCGGTAACATATGTCCTGTAACAATAATCCTACCAACTCTCGCTATGGAGGCCGGTAATGTAGAAGACTTCATGTATTTACTCGATGAGAAAATTCACGAAGCAAAAGATATGTTATTGGAAAGATTTGAATATATATGTTCCCAAAGTGCAGACGCGGCTAAGTTTATGTACGAAAATAATACAATGGTTGGTTATGTACCAGAAGAAGGTATCCGCTCTGCTCTTAAGCATGGAACAATAGTAATAGGTCAATTAGGACTTGCAGAAGCTCTTCAAATTCTTATTGATTGTGACCACACCGAAGAAAAAGGTATGGAACTTGCAAAACGTATAGAACAATTATTCAAAGACAGATGTGCCGAGTTTAAACAAGAGTATCAATTAAACTTTGGAGTATACTATACGCCAGCAGAAAATCTGTGCTATACTGCTATGAACAAATTTAAAAAAGAATTTGGGGAAATTCCAAAAGTTAGCGATAAAGATTATTTTACCAACTCAATGCACGTGCCAGTATGGAAAGAGATTTCTCCTTTCGATAAAATAGATATCGAAAGTCAGTTAACTGGTTATTCTAGTGCGGGTTGTATCACTTATGTTGAATTAGAAGGAGCTGTTTTAAAAAATCTAGAAGCACTCGAACAAATTGTAAACTATGCTATGAACAAAGACATTCCATATTTTGCAATTAATGTTCCAAGCGACACTTGTTTAAATTGTGGTTGGACTGGTGAAATTGGAAACGAGTGTCCTGAATGTGGTTGTACCGATGTTCAAAGATTGCGTAGGGTAACAGGCTATCTGACGGGCAATTATACTACTGCTTTTAACCCCGGTAAAATAGCAGAAGTAGAGGATAGATTTAAACACAGTAAAAAATTATGAGCAGATATAATACAATAATTCCAAATGATGTAGTTAATGGTAGGGGCGTTTGCGTATCTTTTTGGGTACAAGGATGTCCCCACCGATGTCCCGGTTGTTTCAACGAAGAAACTTGGGATTTTGATGAAGGAATAAAATATACCTCAGAAGTAAAATGGGAAATTATTAAATTAATTTCTGCTAATGATATATGCCGTAATTTCTCTGTACTTGGCGGCGAGCCGTTGGCAGAACAAAATTTAGAAATGACTGCGGAAGTTATTAACGCGGTACGTCATGCCTATCCACATATTGAAATAACTTTGTGGACAGGTTACACCTATGAAGATTTAATGTATAATCAATCAGATATATTAAAAAAGATATTATCTGATACTGATATATTAATCGAAGGTCCTTTTATCGAGAAACTAAAAAACTTAGACTTACGCTTACGCGGTAGTACTAATCAACACATTTGGAAAAACAATAATGGAAAATGGGAGATAATAGAATGAGTACAGAAATAACTGATAAAATTGTAGTAAGTAGAGAAAAATTTGATAAAATTATAAATATAATAGAACGAGATAATCTCGAAGAAATCTCCTTTGAATTTTTGGTTGGTAGCTGTTTCCCGCAGGCTTTAGAAAACATAAAGAAAGCCTTAGCACAACAGCATACTGCTGGTTACGTCGCAGGCTATGGCGATGGTAGACGGTGGGCCGCTGAAAACGAATAAACATTAAGGTCAGCTTAAACGCTGGCCTTAAATTTTGACAAAAAAAATTTTTTTTGGTATAATATAAGTAGAAATAAGGAAAAGTTTATAATGTGTTAATTTAACAACAGGAGAATACAATGAGATTAATTAAAAGAACAGAAGAATATAGAGTAGAAACTGAAGACGAAGCAAGAGAAGTAATGGAACATTTTCGTCAAGATGCTAAAGAAAATGGTTATATTTTAAAGGCAAGTGGTTATGCTCTTAAAGAAAAGAAGCAAAAAGGTGAAGTTATTGATAGCGGTTTTCTACTTAAAGTTGTAAAGGAGATTTCAACTTTTTGGGAGTAGAATATAATGGGACAAAAATTAATTGATGAAAGTGGAAATAAATATGGTTTTTTAACTGTCAAAGAACTAACCAAAGATAAAAACGGAAGAACCGCTTGGTTATGCCAATGTGATTGCGGAAATACAAAGATTGTTAGAGGAAGTGATTTGCGCAAAGGAAAAATTACTTCTTGCGGCCTCTCTTGCGCGCTGCGACATCAGCGCAGTGGGGTATTTAAAGATGAAACCGGCAATAGATATGGTAAATTATTAGTTATTAAACGCGTTAATAATACCACTAATGGAAAAGCAAAATGGCTCTGTCAATGCGATTGCGGAAATCAAACCGAAGTCTATGGTACCGATTTACGGAGTGGGAAGGTTTTATCTTGTGGATGCTATGCACGGGAAACTCGAAGCAATAAACAATTTAAAGATGAAACAGGAAACACCTATGGCTTCTTAACTGTTTTATCTTTAGTGGAAAAAAGTCCAAAAGCTATCTGGCACTGCCAATGTCGATGTGGAAATGAAATAGATGTGGAAGGTATAAGACTACGTAGCGGCAATACCAAATCTTGTGGTTGTTTATTATCCTGGCAAGAAGAAACAATAGCGCGTTTTTTAAAAGATTATAATATCAATTTTAAACGTCAATACACTTTTGAAGATTTAAAAAGTGATAAAGATAAAAAACTACGCTTTGATTTTGCCATTTTAAATAAGAGTAATCAACTTCTTGGATTAATAGAATATCAAGGTCAACAACACTACCAGTCAATAGAATACTGGGGTGGCGATGATTATTTAAAAAGACAACAACAGCACGATGATATGAAACTACAATATTGTTTTAAACATAATATTCCACTTTTGGTTTTAAATAAAAATAGTAATATAATAGAAGAAATTATAATTTTTATAAATCGAATTTCTTCGGGGAGTTATAATTTATGAATAATGAGAATATAGTAGAGCTTAAATCTAAAGAAGAATTAGAGGGTAATATTTTTACAACCACAAATGATATATTTATCATAAAAAATCTTGACGGCGCGCCAACGACGGACAATGAAGAAGTAGAAATTAACGAAGAAGAATTACAACAATTCTATGAAGATAATAAAGATGCAATCGACCTACTCGGTGGTCTAGAAATGTTTGAGTCTTTACTAGCTCTTGAAGATGATAATTTCAACCTACTTAAAGATCAATTTCTTGGGATTTTTGCAGAAACTTTAAATGAACCAGAGGCGGCCGTTGAACTACGTGCTTTAGTAATAGGGCAAAACTACAATCAAGAGTCTTTAGATTCAGACTTTAGCACAGCTATAGAAGCTATTGATAAAATTGACTTTTTAAGTAACCCAAAAAAAGATTTTCTTAAAGAAATTTATACATTGGTAAATAATAAGGTACACCAAATTCTTGGTGGTTCGCAAGTTATTCAAATACCTTGTGAACTTGAAGAAGAGGTTAAACTACCCGCATATGCACATAAAACCGATGCAGGATTAGATATATATGCAAAAGAAGAAATTACAATTAACCCAGGTGAAACTAAAATTGTAGGAACAGGAATTAAAATGGCAATACCAGAAGGATATGCCATACTTATCCAACCACGCTCTGGACAATCAGTAAAAACAAAACTTCGAATTGCTAATACGCCAGGACTTATTGACGCAGGATATCGCGATGAAATTGGTGTTATCATAGAAAACATCGAGCCGCCATTTAAAGATATAGAATATGATTTTGACGATAATGGAGAAATTCATATTAAATCAATACTTCATGGAAGTTCTTATACAATCTCTAAAGGTGACCGTTTCGCTCAAATGAGATTAGTTCAAGTTCCACAAGCAAACTTTTTACAAGTGGAATCTGTAGGAGAAATCGGCGAAGACCGCGGCGGTGGCTTCGGAAGTACAGGAATTGGCTAAAATAAAAATTGATGATATAAGAAAGGCGGCGATAGAGCATAGTTGGAGTTTAATTTCAGAAGAATATAAAAATTTAGACACAGATTTAATTTTTGAATGTAATGAAGGACATAGAGTTTATCTTCCTTATAAGAAAGTTAGAGATAAATGGGAGTGTCCAGTATGTAAACAAAATCAATATAATAATTTTGAAGAAAAAATAATTCCCAAAAATAAACTTATACAGCGGTCAATTGGTTTAGACCAAGCCACCCACGTAACAGGATATTCTATATTTGATGGTAAGGAACTTATCTATGCCGGTACGTTTGAGGCGGCCGCCGAAGACGAAATAGCACGAGATATAGAAATTAAAAATTGGTTATATCAATTAATTTTTAAATGGGACCCAGATATAATTGGAATTGAGGGAATACAACTTCAACAATTTAACAACAAAACAATCGGAGTTACTACATATCAAACTCTTGCGCGATTACAAGGCATCTTAATGGCAGAATGTTATATGGCAGAAGTTGATTATAAAATCGTACCACCCGCCACATGGCGTAGTCATTGTCAAGTAAAAGGGCGTACCCGCGCGGACCGTAAACGGTCAATGCAAATGAAAGTAAAAGAATGGTTTGATATTACAGTATCTGACGATGTAGCCGATGCGATTGGTATTGGTAAATATGTAAGTGATAATTATAAGAAGAAAGTTGAAACATTCAACTGGGAGGAATAAACTAAAATGAAAGTAAAAATGGAACAATTAATAAGCTTTAGAAACAATAGCAATTTTTTTGCTGGAGTAAATCTGCCACTAAAGGGAGCTTATAAAATTAATAAAATTAAAAAAGCCATCGAAAAAGAAACTGAATTTTATAGTGAGAAATTTCAAGAAATTATAGATATATACGCAAAAAAAGATGCAAACGGAGAATTTGTTTTTTCAGAAGACGGTTCACAAATTATGATAATAGACGACAAAATAGATGAGTGTAATCAAGCTTTAGAAGATTTACAAAACTTAGAAGTTGAAATTGATAATTTTAATTTATGTCTTGAAGATTTGGGCGACAATGTAGAATGTACTTCGGAAGAACTGGAAGCATTGATGCCTTTTATGGAATAATTAAAACAAATTAAAAGAGGGGTATATACCCCTCTTTTTTTAGCGGAATTTTCTTACTTGTGTAATATTTCTATAATTAGAATCTTTAACAATATTTCGTTTAACTCTTTCGGCAATGCGATCTACATCATAATCATTATTAATATGGTCGACATTTATATTAATTTCATATACAGCGTTACCATATCCGTTAGAAATATCATTTGTAGATTTAACTGCTCTACTTAAAACATCCTTTAGGGCTAAGAAGTTTTTAGTATCCTGAGCATTTAAAACAAGTTCTGGTTTGGAATTAGTACCATCAAGCCAGGCCGGACCAGTAAAGTCTGCCAATCCGCCCGATGCAAACTTTTTAACTCCTGCTTTTTGTAATTGAGTTTTAGTATAAGCTTTTTTATCAATTAATACTTGTGCATATTCCCTACTAACTGTATCATTTTTCTTGGCTTTTGCTAAAAATTTTGCTTTATCATATTTAATTGTACTTGTTTTTCCAGTTGCCGGATTCCAAGTAACTACACCACTATTATGATTTTGATAAATAACACCATCTGAACCAACACTAGCATACCAAGCATGACCTTTACTAGCTAATTTATAAGAATTGCCACCAATTTTCGCGGCAGAGACTAATCCTTTAAAATTCTTATTAATTTTAGAGCCCCAAGCTTGATTTTGAATAGCATAAATTAACGCTTGTTTAGCCTCTTGTGGATGACTTTTAATTAGCGCGGCTGTTAACTTGTCGATTGTATAAACCGCTTGTTTACCATTTGCCTTACCAGTTTTGGTATCCCAGCCTTGTACATAAAGTGTAGACCCACGATTGGCAGCAATCTGTTTACCAGTAGTACCAATGGTACCAGTAATAGAACCTCCAGCAGTCTTACCATTTGTATCCATTTTGGCTGTAACACCAGACATATCTGTTTGTACAGCTTTGTCAGTAGCGCTTTTATTAACAATTTTTTGTAACGATGCTGCACTGGCGCCAGTAGCATTTTGTACTGCCTTACCAGACATATTTAAATTGATCATTGCCGCGGTGGCGCCATATCCTTGTGCTAACTCAGCATTTGTATAACCAGCTTTTTTAGCATTTTCAATTTTTACGCCGGCTTGTTTTAAATTAGCAGCAGTATAACCAGCTGATTTTAAATCTTTTAAACTAACACCAGCTTTTATTGCTTCCGACGCACTAAAACCAGCCGCTTTAAGGTCTTTTGCCTTGTAATTTGATTTTAAGAAATCAGCGGCGGTATACTTACCTATTGTACGTAAATCACTCAGAGAGGCACCAAATAGATTTTTTGCCCCTTTTGCAGAATAACCACTAGATTTGGCACTGGAAAGAGAAACACTTGAATTAGCTAATTCTTTTTCAATTTTATTAACTATATCTTTTATACCAGTGATTTCATTGGTAAGTAACTTTTGTTCTTGCTGATTTGTAGTTAAACCATTCCAAAAAGTTTCAAAATCTCTATTTATTGAATCTTTAATAGCTTGTGGACTTATATCGTATTTGTTATTAGCGCGATATGCTTTAAGAATTTCTGATTTATATGCTTCTGGATTAGCCATCCACATATCAACCAAGGCAGCATTGTTAGTTGCTTCAAGTTGAGCCTCACTTAGTTCAATAAGTCTTTCACGTTGCTGAGCTGCAAGATCTGCTTGTTGTTGTAATTTATCTAATAGCTGATCTTCTAAAGAACGCTGATAATTTTGTTGTGCTGTGGCTAATTCTTGTTCTAATTGAGCAATCTCTACAAGGTTTCCGCCAGAAGTATCAGCACGTAACATAGCTAAACGCTGCTGTTTTCTAGAGATATCGGACTCAGTTTTTGCATTATCTTCTACGCGTCTACGCTCATCAAGTTTACGTTTTACTTCATCTAATAACTTCTTTAAAGCATTGCTAATTGAAGAACTAAGCTTTTTTAAGTTTTCTACATCATCTTTTTTCTTTTCTTCGACATATTCCCATAAATCTCTTGCGTAGTTGGCCCATTGATCTTTTAAATCAGCCAACCTATCATGCATATCTGTTAAAACATCAGTTATTTCCTTATAAGTAGTATTTAATTCTTCAACTGCCTTTTGAACTTTCTCAACATATTCTTCAATTTTTTTAGCCTTATCTGCGCTTATGTTACCAGCTAATTTATCTTGTTCAAATCTACTACTGTTAAAATTAAAATCAACTGTGCCATCTGCGAGCCTTGTCGCAGTTAAATACTTGCTCGCTGCATTTTGAATATCTATATCCTCTTGCAGTTTTTTTGCATAAGTCTCATAACCTAATTTTTCAGTTGCATTTAAGTTTTTATATTGTGATAAACTTTTGCTAGCTGTATTATAAGCTTTAGTAGCATTAGTTAATGCTTTATTGGCATTAGCTAATTCCCTATTTGCATTATTAAGCTTTGTTTGCGCTGCGGCTATTTGTTTTGCATTACCAGTTTTTTTCGCGGCCTTTAATTGCGCTTGAGCTGAAGAAACCCCTGCCTTAGCTTTTTTAACTCTATTCCGAGCCTTAGTTTTGGCTTCTGCTTTTTTCTGCAGGTTTGCCCTAGCAGCATCATATTTTTTATCACTCGCCAGCTTAGCTTTAATTGATTTTAAAGTAGCTTTTTCATCCGCAGTACTTAAAGCTTTTGTTACATTATCGCGTAAAACTGAAATTGAATTGACTCTAGAGCGCAATATTTTCGTTTCTTGCTTTATTTCAGTTTTAAATGCGGCCACACTCTTTTTGTTAAATTCTTTTGTGGCTTTTTGCAGTCCAGAATTTAATTGCGCAGTCAATAATTCGCTATAAGCTTTTTGACGAGATAATTTTTCTTCTGCTCTTTCTATTTTTTGAGTAATATTCCAAATTTTTGTTAATTCAGTTTCCCAAGCAAAGAATGTATTATATAATTCTTCGCCCATCTTTTCCAAAGCTTCTTGAGCTTTTTTTATCTCATCTTCGGCTTTATTTCTTTTGTTAGTTAAATCATTAACTTCTTTATTTGCAGCATCAGCGATACCTTTACGTCTTTCTTGGTTTTTAACGCTATTAAGTACGCCCTGATCTACAACATAAGCGCCGGTTTTATCTTTCTTTATAAAAGGAGCTAGATTAACTAATTCATCAACGGTTTTTTTGTTGTCACCAGAACCAGTAGAATAAGATACCTGTGCTACTCCAGGAGTAGCTCCATTAAAAGCTCTTTCATTAGCTTTGGCTCTTTCTTCGGCATTTTTAGCTTTTCTATATGCATCGGTTCCTATGTCAAGAGTTAATAATTGTTGTGTTGCTTTTTTAACCTGTTGTTGATTCAAAGAAATAACGTTCTTTAAATTTGATATATAAGCATCACCTTGACCAACAGTACCGGTCTTTTTAAGAGTGGCACGCATATCTTTGATATATTTATCAAAGTTTTTCTGGTTATTATCTGCTTTACGTTGAGTTGCCTCAGTTTTACGAGCAATATTTTCCCACCATACAGATACACCACCGATACGTTTTGCAGTATCTTCAACTGCTTTCGCGGCTTTATTACCTGCATTGGATTTATTATTACTTTTGTTATTGCTACTACTACCACCCGACTTACGTGCATTGTTTGATTCAACATATTTAATGACTGATGATCTTAAACCACCGCTTCTACCTTGTGCAAATGAATCAAAACTATTTTTTTGCTTTCCACGTCTAATAATATCTAAAGACTGCTTATGTGGATAAATAACTGTATCACTTGGGAAAGAAGTAATTTCTGGTCCATTTGCACCCAATATCATTGAACGCGCTTGAGATGGTATATATGCGATTTCAAATCCTTCTTCGCCTACCAAAGCAGTCATTGAACGTTTGGAAGAACCTGTAGTATTAAATCCATTCGCGGCCGAACCAAAACTAGGCGTTTGATGAGCAGGAATTGAATAATTTAAACCCCTCGCGGCCTCTTTATCGACCTTAATAATAGATCTAACAACACTAGGTATTCTTGATAAAGCAGTTCTAACTCTACTTATTACTGAAGTAGCACTATCTGTAGCAGTAATATTAGTACCATGACTATCTGGAATACTATTAATGTTACTGGTGGCTTGGGCAGATTTACTATTTAAATCAGAGTTATCTGCCGTAATATTAGTACCATGCTCATCTGGTATGGAACTAATATTGCCCTTAGTTTGATCAATTCCGCTCATTGCATTTGCAATATTAGCATTGACATTTATTCCTTTATATGAAGGTATGCTATCTACTGCGTCAATTACGCTTGCAGTATCAAGACTTTCTGTTTCAAGAGCTACTTCAATTTTTTGAGTAATTATTTCTGCTTGTTCAGAAGAAAAGCCTAATTGCTGCATTATAGTATCTTTAGCACTGGCAGCATTTCCACCCGCGATTTTTGCGGCGGCTTCTATGAAAATTTCTTTTTGTTTTGGAGTTTTTGCTAATTCATCTAAGAATTGATCAACTTTCTCCTTACCCTCAACCTCAGGATTTATTAATATTTCAATCTCATCTTCTGATAAACCATTCAAAGATGCGTAAAGTTCCGTACATTGTTCTTTACCTAAACCAAGTTGAGTATAGAGATTAGCAAGTTCTCCATAAGTTAATTGTGATAAATCTGTATTATGTATTTTCTGAAATTCACTAGCCAAAGCAAACATTGTATCTTTAGTTAGACTACCTTCTTGTCTAAGGGCTGCCAAAGATGCAATTCCTGCATTAATATCAGTGTTATTAAGAGCATTAGAGACATCTAATGCATTTGCATTGAGAAAATCCGTATTTTCATTAGAAATACCAATGTCTTGAATAATTGTTTGAGCTTGTTCAGCGGTATCAATTAATAATTGTTGATCTTTTTCCACCATACCAGATAAATTATTTCTAGCTTTTTCTAATTTATCAATGGTTTCTTGATACTCTTTCCAGGTTGCAGTATCTTCCTTGTGGGTTGATTGCCCCTGTTTTAAACGCTCAATGTCGCTATCATACTTATCAATTTTAGCTTGAACATTATTAAGAGCTTGCTCACGTTCTGCTTGATTGGTTGCGCCCTTTCTTTCGCGTTTATAGTCTAAAAAGGCATTATCAACATATTTATCACTAGTAACTTCATCAACCTTTTCTTTTGTATTTTTATCTAAAATACCCATAGAGGTTAATAAAGCGGATGTATTGCTGGCAATTATTCCAGTATCACTAGCGATTCCAGCAACAGTTGGATTTTCTGCTGCAAAAGCTTGCTGGTCATAAACCTCGGCTATTTGCTCTGCCGTAACTGGACCCTCTTGTAAAGACATACCTTGTTTAGTTAAAACCGTGGTTATATCTTCTAATCCAAATCCTAATCCAGAAAATACTCTTACAGCATTGTCTAATGTATTGTTTTGTTGTTGACTGCTAATATTTAAATCTTTTAAAATATCATTAGCAACAATTCCACTTTGACTTTTGGCAGTTAATTCATCAACAGTTAAAAGTTTAACCCCTCGATCCTCTACCGTTTTTCGAGTTTCCTTATAATTATCACCAACAATTTCATTACGATAAGCCTCGTCACGGAAGGCTGATTCAGCAGTATATAATGTACCATTACTTCCTTGAATAGTCGTTTCACTATTACGTAGAGCAGACATAATCATATCTGGGTCACTTATATCCCAAGGTACCCATTGTCTACTCTTATCTATTAATGCCGCGAGAGCTCCTTCAGATATGCCTAATAGTTTTGCAAACTTTTCTAAACTTTCATTTTGTGTATCAAAATCAAAATGAAATTCACCATCAATAACTGAGCCAAGTTTTGCAAGTTCTCCAGAGGCCCCACCGGCATTGTGCCAAGCTTCAACTAAGAAATCATTAAAGGCTAATACTCCTTCGGCTCCATCCTCAAACATAGGAGCGATTTTTTGTATTTTACTTGCTACTTCATCCCAACTTTTTGCATTATCAACTACAGAAGCTCCTAATAATTCCGTTGCGCCGCGCCAAGCCGTAAGAGATCCCTGCCCTGCATCATTCTTTTCGTTCATTACGGTGTCCATAATGGACTTGTATCCTTCCGCGGCAGTATAGTAATCTCCGCCCGCAGTGGCTTCTTCAAAACGTTTTTGGGCTTCACGAGCCTGAGAAAATTCTGAAGCAAGAGTATTTAAACCCTCACCCAACAAAGCAACGCCGTACTCTGTGAACATCTGCGCATCAGCTGCGGCGCTACGACACATCTCGGCGAAAGCTGTACCAGCCGCGCTTGTGCCATCATATTGATTAGCTAAAGAATTTAAATGATTTATTTGTTCTTGAATATTTTTATTATAATCTTCAATTGCTCCGGTTTCACCAGCATTTTTAAGATAATCTTGCTGTATTCTATCAATTTGCTCTAAAGTTCTAGAATAAGCACTGCCCTCTTTTGTTAAATTTCTAAATCCTTTAGCATAATTTTCGGCCTCGCGCTGGAGTCGACTGCCTCCCCAGTTTTCAGTTACTGAAGTTAAGGCTAAATCTTCTAATCCCTTATTAAAACCAGCAACAAATTCTTCACTAATGCCTAATCCTAAAACACTCAATCCCTTAGAATCTAAAAATAAACCAAGTTGTTCAGTTAATGGTTGTAAATCTGATAAGAAAGAATTATAATCTTCTCCTATGCCGGAGAAAGCTTTTTGTAATCCTTCGCGAGTTTTATCATCTAATTTTTGAGAGTTTTCTTCTACTAAGCGATTAATGTCTTGATATCGGCTGGCAATAACTTTAACACTTTGGTCATTTATATTGGCCAAATCAATTTCATGGCCTGTTAATTTAGTAATTTCTGCGTTGAGATTTTTTAATTTTTTATTATCTATTTTTTTAACAGCTTTATTAAAAGTAGCAATTTGTTTTCCCATGAAAACTTGCTTAAACTGTGTAGTTCCATATTCGTCTATATAAGACTCGGAACTAACTATAGATTCATAATTTTCTCCCGCACGAATACCAGCTATATTTGTACTAAAGGCTTCGCCGGTAATATAATTATCTCTAGCTGTATTACGTAAGTCCTCTTGCTTTTTAATTAATTGGTCAACCGCATCTCCAGTTGCTATAATTGCTCTTCCTTGAGCATCATAGCCTTTAATTAAACTTGGAGAAGTTTCTGCCAAAGCCTTAGAAGTAGATAAGAATTGGTCATATTCTTCTTCAGTTAAACTAAGATTATGTCCGTACTTATCTACGCCTTTAGATAGTTGTTTAAAAGTGCTTACATTAGCTTTAAGTGAATCTATTTTATCAGAAGCTTCTTTAACACTCTCACTATAAGCTTGTTGAATTTCTTGGGCAGAATTTTTTGCATTTTCTTTTATTTGTTTATTAATAAATGCCACAGTACCAGCAATCGCGGCAATTGCAGTAACCATTGCCATAACTGGATGAGCATTAATTAATGCCATAGGACCATCATTGGCAAAAATCTTACCAAAAACTGAACCTACACTTGAGGCAATCATACCTAAAGAAGAAATTTTATATCCTAAGTCGGTAACTGCTGCGCCCGCAGTTTTAAATCCAGCATTGGATAATTGCATACCAAGCTGGGCTACACCTTGGCCCGCCATTGTAGCGGCCTGTCCAACTGAAGCAATATTATTTGCTAATTTTGCACCATTGCTTATTTGACTTGTAGCGAATCCTGCAAATTCCTGTTGATCTCTCTCATTTCTTTTTGCTACAGCCTTGTCTAGATAGTTATTAAAACTATCCTTATCCATATTTTTAAATTTTTCAACTTGTAATAATTTGTTAGCTAAATCTTCTCTATAGGTAGACCTATCGAAACTATTTCCAAGAACTTCTTGTGCGGCTCTAGCATAATCATCTCCTCTGGCTGACATGGCTTTAGCAAATTCTTGAGGAGAGCCAAACATTTTTAATGCTGTTTGAGAATCTATATTACCATTTTTAAGACCATCATTTATTTCTTTATTAAAGACTTTTAAAAGTTCTTGTGAACTTCTGCTTATATCTTTTGTATTAAATTTAATACCATTTTTCTGTAAACTTAGTGTAAGCCCAGGCAATTGTTGTAATACAGCTTTTTGTTGACGAGTATCTAATTTATCAATCTTACTATAGGCTTCGCCAATAGAAAATTGTTCTCCAGGTTTTAACTGATTAATTGTTCCTCGTAAACCAGTATTAGCTTCTGTAAAAGCTTTATAATCTGCTTTGGCGCTAGTTTGACTATCTTTAGTAACCGTCTTTCCTGTTTGAGCCTGATATAATCTATTGATAGCATTAACAATAGGGTCAGAAATCATTCTTGCTTGAGTCGCATTAGCATTAGCTTTATTGCCAATAATACCGCCACCAAAAAACCCTTGTTTAAAACTAGATTGTGGATCAAGCATACCGCCCAAACCACCAATGGCAGCATTAGCGAAGCGACCTAATCCTTTTAAAGCGGTAAAGGCAGTAAATAAAGAAAGAAAAGATTTTATTACACCACGACCACCACTTAAAGTATTAATTAATGTATTTGTTTGACTTATAACAAAAGTTAAACCATCAACCGCGCCTTTAACAAAAGTATTATTTGCAATACCCATCATAAAGGCTTGCCAAGCATTGTGTAATTTATTTAATTTAGCCTCTAATGAATCCATAGTTTTATTAAACTGTTCATTAGAAGCTCCAGCGCTATCATTGGCATAGCTCATCAACTGCATAGTACGTTCATAGTTACTCATCATCGCGATAAAACGTGATTGTTGACGAGAACCCGCCGCGGTTGTGGCTATATAACGCTGTTGAGTTTGTGTTAAACTATCCCATCTTTGGGCTATTTCTAAAAATACTTTGTCTAAATTTCTAAACTGACCATTAGCATCCTTTAAAGAAACTCCAATAGATTGTAATGCAGTATCTACTTTATTATAACTAACTTCCTCTCCATCTACTTCAACAATTTCTAATGGATTTTCTTTTAATTCTTGGAAACGGGCAACAATTGTTTTCATCGCCGTACCCAAGTTTTCGGCTGGTTCTCTGGTAGTTTCTATTGCCTGTGCTAGAAATGCCGCCGTACCTTCAAAACTCATGCCTGCGGAATGAGCAATAGAGGCGGTACGTTGCATAGCACTACCTAATTCTTCAGTATTAGATGCGGTTTTAGCAGCTAAATTAGAATATACGTCATTAATGCGTTGTGCCGACAACTCATTAATTTCCATATTAAATCCACGAAGTGCAGCAGTCATCTTATCGGTAGCATCGGCAGCCTCTAATCCACCAATTCTAGCCATCTTCATGGTTTCAGCAGCAATTGACATGGACTGCTCTGCATTTAAACCCTGTTGATAGTATAAAGTTGTTGCCTTATACATATCTAAAACAGTTGCTCCCAATGCATTAGCATTTTTGGTATATTCTGGAAGCATATTCCACATATCACCAACAGTATTGGTGGTAACTACTGCGGTTTCCGTCATGGCGGCATCTAATTCTTTAACCGACTTAACCGCATCATCTATTCCTCTCTTAAAGAGATTTATCATATTTCTTAAACTAAAGAAATATTGAGTCGATTGTCTTAACTGGCCCACCTGATCTTTCATAGAAAGAATACCAGAAGCAGCATCATTCGCCGCGTTGCCAGTATTATGAAAATCTTGCTCTATCTGTTGTAATCCGGCATGTAAACTATTAACTTCTTCAGCACCTTTTAGTTTAGAAGATATATCTAATTGTTCAAGTTCAACACCCATTTCACGCAGTTCTTTTTTAAGTAATTCGATAGATTGAACTTTACCTTCATTAACCTTTAATTTATTGAAAAAAGAAGTAATTTTTGCCTCAACTGCAGCAATATCTTTTTCAGCGTCTTTAACACCTAATGATTTAGCAAAATTAACTTTGCTTGTACTTAGACTTAAAATCTTATTTTTAATTTTATCTAATTCTGCATTATATGCTGCATATTCTTGAGCATTAAATAATTTACCAGCATTACCAATCATTCCTTTAACTGAGGTAGACCTAGAAGTAGATTGTAATACTTTATCAAACTGAGTAGCTATATTATCCGCATTAACAGATTTAGTAAATACTTGACTTAATGCTTTTTGTAAAGCTTCGGTTTTAGAAACAATTTTATTTTGTAACTGGTCGATAGCCTGTGTATCTACTTTTAATCTAATTTGTTGCGAATTGGCTTGATTAACAAGTGTTTTTATAGTTCCTAAAGTATCTCCAATTTGCTCTTTTAAGGCACTAAAAGTTTGGAGGTCTTTTTTATTAGAAAACCCCTTGTTTAATTGCTTTTGATAATCTTTTAATAATGGACCTATTTTACTAAATTCTTTTTCTAAATCATTGGAAAGTCCTTTAGGTAAAGTTAAGCTTTGTAATGACTTTTGAATTTGGCCAATACTAGACGTAACTTCGTTGGCTTCCATTCGCGCTCGTAATAGAATATCAACAGTTTCTGCCATTATCTTCTCCTCCAAATAAAAATGACGTTAATTAAAAATTAACGCCATTCGGAATCCTTATCTATATCATCTTCCAAAAAATATATCTCTAAGGCTTTCGTATCACGCGCGGGCCCTATCGGCATCGCAGTTCCTCTAAACTTTCCAACCACTGGCTGCGCGTTTGTTCCTAAAGTGAGATTAAAATCTGACGTAATTTTTAATTTAGGAATACGTATAATAGCCGTATGAGTTTCTCCAGTCACGTCATCTTTAATTCTTGACCTACCTTCCAGTGTAAGAAATCCATCAAAAATTTCTTCACCCACAATACTCACATCTACGCCATTATCATATCCATATTCATAATCAACAATGACTTCTTTATAGACCAGAGGGGTTTGAATTTCTTTTTCTCCTACCATACGAAGGTTCGTCAGTTTCTCACCAGTTTCTTTATTATAAACAAAAATCCACGAATCTATAGGTGCGTGGGTTAGTGTAATTATCCCTTCACTATTGGTTTCAAGTTCTTCTCTTTCTGCTATTCTTATAATTTGACTTTCACCAATATTTACTAATCGAGTATTATTCATAAGCGCCAATTGCGTTTTAGAAAAGATACCCTGTGTAAAAACTAAATTTACGCCCTCAGTCCTATTCCAAATTATTAACTTTCTATTTTGATAACCGCCTTGTGCGGCAATCTCTTTATGTATTTCTTGAAAGTTAGCAATTTGAATTTTATCAAATGCTGCGACCACTTCTCCAGTCGCAATTTCTTTTCCTTTTACCTCTATAGGATAAGTGGATTTTAACTGCACGAAGTACAGTTCTTGCATACCAAATTCGTTATCCATACATATATCTCCGTTTCACACACAAATACGGCCGGCCGCCGAGTGCGTATAACTTCTAAGTAAAATGGGAAGGTGTTTCCACCTTCCCACCAATTAATCATCGTATTAATTATACTGTTGGAAGACTTCCGCTTACAGGATAAGCATCGCTTTCATATCCAGCATTTTCAACGCCTTCATCATCATAGTTCTTCAGAACAGATGCAACACCCTTATTCTTATCACTAGTATCTCCACCAGCGAGAGTGTACTTAACAAGCTTAAACATTGAACCATCAGCAGCCTTTAATACATTTACGTTCATTGTGAATGTAGCTGGGTCACCATCGGCCTCCATTGTTAAGCTGAGGTCCTCGGAGCTAACCTTGCCCTTAGGAATAATGAACTGAAGGAACTCGTCCTTACCAGACTGATAATTTCTAGCATATGTATCGCCAGTAATATAATAAGTTCCACCGAACTTCGAAGCGTCGATTCTAATCTCAAGACCATTAGCCATAGCCTTTCCACCTGCGCTTGTAGTAGCATCGAGAATGTCAAATGTAACAAACTCTGTATCTTGGTCAGCAGCCTCTTGAGGAACTACCTTATCATCAACATACTTGAAATAAGTAGCCTTATTATCAGCAATATGAAGCTCAGTACCATTTACTACAACAGTAAATTCACCGGTTCCAGCTGTTACACTCTTATAAGGAACAGTCTTAAGAACTTCTTGATTGCCTGCATTGTCTGTAACCTCTCCACCAAACATGATAGCGAGAGACTTAACGCTGAACAGAGCATCTTCGAATGTAGCTGTAACTTCCTTGTTTGTATCCCAAGAAATCAATTTAACGTTACCTTTACCACCAGTAGCATCAACTACCTCAGCACTCTGCTCGATTGTAGAAACCTTAAGAGTGTCGAGATAAAGTACTGGAGCAGAAGGTGCGCCCTTTGAGTCTAACTCATAGAACACTACGTCAGCAACTTCTTTAATACCATATTTATCAAGAATACTTGCCATATTAAATAGCCTCCTAATTTTTTTAAAAATTTAACTTATATTTTTAATCCAATATTTTGGTTTAACTTTTTTACTGTCTGCGCCCGCAAGTAAAGCACGGATATCAACATCATAAGACTCACGTTGTTGTTCCATAGCAATTAACCACTGAACACAGGCATAGCTCATCTCTCCAATATTAAGTGGAGTTAATCCTATTCCCATACAGCAAATTGCAGCAAGTAAAGTTCCAAATTTTGGTCCTTGTTGTCTTTTTGCTTTTAATTTATCCCTATAACGTCCTTTTGCTTTGATGCGTTTTATGCGCGGGTCTTCGTCGGGGTCGGGTGGCTCTACTGGCCTTTCACCCATAACCGCCCGAATTAGATTTTGAAATTCAAAATAATTTTCTGCTGTAATTAGTCTTGGATTATCCAAATCTTTTTCTATATCCAAATGCTCTTCATCAACACCAATTAATATCATATTAATCTCAGGTTCAATTGTTACTGGTTCACGAAGAAATTTTTGAAAGCCTTCTAAAATATAACTTCTAACTTCTTCATCTTGATGATAATTTATTAATAAATATTCAAATGGAGTTGGTACGTAAGAAACTTCATCTTTTAAATACGCATCTTCCAATTCTTCTTGTGTCATAGTGAAAAGCGATTGATATATATAAAAATGATTATTCCCACTTACATCATTTACAGTAGGGGGATATACCTTACATATATCTTTAAACTCTAGCGGAAATCCAAGAAAAACCCTATCATCAATCATACGAAGTTAAAATAAAGGTTTGCTCATAAGCGGAAATTTCTTCAGTTAAAAAGTTTAAATCAAAATCTCCACCAGTCATTTTGCCCAAACCATCAATCTTTTTTCCATTTAAAGATTTTTGAATTTCTCCCATGATAGCAAAAGGTCTTAAATTAGTATCCTTAATAATCCATTGAGTCATAGGAACAAATACTTCTAAACTAATAGAAACATTTTTAAACTCATTATTTTGCGCTAAACCACGCCCGCGCGCGATTCTAAGTACAACTAATGAGTTTGCTGTCTCTTTAGGGCCAACACGTGGCACCATTTTAATTAATTTTTCAAAAACTTCTTTTTGTATTTGTTCTTGAGTCAAATCTGGATGATTAAGTGGGTCTTTATCAGTATAATAAAGTAATTTTAACAAATTCTGATTTGCTAAAAGTCGTTTTATAATATATTGTGCATTAACACCAATATCACTACAATCCCTTACTTTTGTCATTATTCCACCCCCTTATTAATCCAAAAGAAATCATCTGGGTCATCACCCGGTTGCTGTTCTGGCGGTGGAGTTAAATCTCTAATATATTGCGGATCGACAGAAACAAATTCAACACCAGGATTAGAATGAATATCATAACCAGTAACTACATAAGCCTCTGTCAAACCATCTACTGCAACTTCCATATAATCATCTTTTCTTAAGTTTACATTAGTTGGTAAAATAAAGAAACTTAATTTTAAATTCTCTGTATAAAGAACTCTACTTCTACTGCGCGATTTTAATTCATCCTTTAACATATTATCTTCTTGTCCATAAAAATATGCCCAAGAAGTTTGTATATTATCTTCTCTGTCTTTCCAAGTAAGTTCATGCGTCATCTTTAACATAATATAACGATTATAACCACTTGCTTTCATACTTTCTAAGTAATAAACAAGCCAAGGGCGCGGCTCCATATCTTTATCTGGTATAAATAATATAGTACCGTGCGGAATATCTAAATGCACATCTGTTAATAGATATTGCATAGTTTTTGTTTCATTCTGGCGCATTGGGGTTAACTCTCCCTCACGTTTTTCCCCATCATATTCAAAGCGAACATAATAAACTGATTTTAACATCTGGCGCCGGAAATTTTCTTCTCTTTGATTTTGCATACGAGTTTGAAAATCCGTTCCATATCTATTTAATCTTTTTAAATATATTTCTTCATAATATCCCATCTTTTACCTCCGATTGTTTCGAAAGTAAAGACATACAATCGAAAACTGTACTTCTGAAATATTCATATCGTAAATATCTTAAAGAAGAAATTTTATGAAACAGACAATAATAATTAATGGTACGCTCGTCCAAATCAAAACCCAATAATTCAATTAAAATTGAGTCTAAAAACTTCTCCCATTCTCTTCCCTTCTCGTATTCGCAAAGTAAGCCAAATAATTTATTTTTTAAACTATTTGCATATCCTTCATCCATACCAGGAACATATTTCATTGTTATTCTCCTGCCAATTGTCTATATTTAAATGGCAAGCCTTTTCTTGAGCGATAATAAACACGTTCCAGTTTTAAAGCCTTATATTCCTCACTTTCTAAAAGTTTCCTTAACTTATCTATTAAATTAGCTTGAGAAAAATCTCTTTCTATATATAACGGTTTAACGTTTTCCCAAGTAAGAATGGTTCTATTTAACCACTCACATTTCATATAAGTTGCAAGAATTTGAATTTCTTCATTAGAAACATTTGGGTCACAGAAGTCGTCATTTCTATTAATTTTTAAGCTAACTCTTGGAAACTTAAAATAAGGAATGGCGGCATCTAACAAGGCTCGCCAATCTTCTTCTCTTTCTTCATCTGTCCAGTTTAGCCATTCATCTTCTAGCATTTTAGCTAAAAAAGCATCATATACATCATAAACTGAAGCCATGTGTCACTCCTTACTTATCAGTAGTTTCTTCTTTGTCTGCTCTCTCCAGTTCAATAGACTTAACTACATCAATATTTACCATCTTCTTAAGAAGCTCATCCTTTTCAAAATCAATAAGTTCGTTTTGAATCGCAAAATAAGCCAGCTCCTTAATTTGTTCAACTGGTAACTCTTGTACTTTAGCCTTAAACTCTGGGAAAGGCATAACGGTTAAATAACGTCTTCTTTGCTGGTCATTAAGAATAATAATATTAACTGGCTCTGTTACATCTTCTGGTTCAAGACCCAGCTTTTGCTTAATCTTAATATCCTCAATACCCAATATTCCATCTCTAAACATAGCTTCTACGCCAGGGTCATACATAGCTTCTTCAAGCTGATCAAAAGGAATAGTTTTAACTGCTCCTTTCTTTTCCCATACTCTACTGAGTCTAACATCCGGTACATTAATACTAACTCTGCTAGAAACTAAATTTACAACTTTAACTTTGTCTTCCATAATTTTACTCCTTTTAACTCCTTAAGCAAATAAGGGAGGGGATATACCCCTCCCCTTATAAAAATTAAACATTATAGACTTCTTTATAAGTCTGTGTAATTCCTGTGTTCTGATAGATAGCCCAGTTATGATATGTAAGAATAGCAGTACCGAGCTTTCTATAAGTGTGAATCTCCATGGACTGGTCTGCATTAACGAAATCCCACATTTGTGTGTTACCTTCGAATACAACCTTAACAACCTTCTCTCCACCAGTTGGCAGAATGTAAGCGAGTTGTGGATCAATCCAAGTCTCAACGTTGTTCTCATCAATGAATGATTGAGGAATCTGAACGATTGGAGTTCCTCTGAACAGATTGATGTATCCAGTGTTGTGAATAGCATCAATATCTTGTGGGTGATAGATACCCTGGCCTGTACCAACGCTAACTGGAACGATAGCATCAGCGCCCATAGCAGCAACGAACTCAGGTGGTGCAAAGATTACAGCAGCTGAACCATAAGCTCTAACTGTGCTGATAAGTCTCATCATAGCATTACCATCGAAGTTGTTAGCAATCTCTCTGTTGTTAGCTGGAACACCAGTCTTAGAAACGGCAGCGCGAAGAGCCTTCTGAACTTCTTGATATACAGCATCTGTCTGAGCCTCTGTAAGAACAGCAACGTAATCAGACATAGTCTCTGCTCCATCAAGCATTCTCTCGAAATCAATAGAGCAAGCTCCACCGATTGCATGAGCGCTAACTTCGAATCTACCATTATCGAGTCTGAATGACTCATATACTCCAGACAGACCTACTTGAGTGAGGAACTTCTTAGCTCTACTCTTTCCAAGAGAAGTTCTGAAAAGAGCCTTCTGTCCCTGACCTACTTGCTGTACGTCTGCGAAGATACCTACTGCATCGATTACCTTGTTAGGAACGATTTCATCAGCGGTCTGGATGATAATCTCATAAATATCATATCTGTTCTTCATGAACTGATTGATAGAACCAGCCATTTCCTGGAGAGCCTCAGCGAGCGCATCGTTTACGTTCTCTACAGAATAATTAGCTGGAGCTTCATTCTTAGCCGCGCAAAGGGCTAATTCTTTCATTTCTTTAATAGTCATTATTCATTACCCCCTAATTACGCAGTTAATACCTGGAACTTAAATGCAAACTGACCATCTGGCATAGTTGTCTTCTCAACAGCCTTGAGAACCGGACCAGCCTCTGGAGCAGTCTTAGTAAGAAGAATAGCGCCTTCCTCACTAATGCCGCCAAATACGTCAGTAGTTGTCAGGTCTACTTCCTTTACTGCATCATCATCAGCAAAATCAGCATCATAGCCGATACAATTTGTTGTAAATAATTCTCCAACGGAAAGGAATCCAAGTCTTGGGTAGAACTCACCGAGTTCAAGCTTGAAATCTTTCAGAGCGTTTGCTCTCTCATCATACATATGCTCAGTTGTATAATTCAGAGCGATTGGCAGAGAGTCATCTGTAGCGAACTTAATCTTTCTATTGACTCTATCTACCGCAAGTAACATTCCGTTCTCGGCAGGAACACTAGCAAAATCAGTGTCATCAAGTGCGCACTGAGCTTCTACCCTACCATTTCTACGGAAGGCAACTTGGTTAAGTTCTAATTGACCATAGCCGTCAATTACAAATCTTTTGAAAGCCATAATAAATCCTCCGTTTTATTACTTCTTTTTATTTTTCTGTTTCTCTAAAGCGATTTCTAAACCAGTAAGTTTAGGCTCGTCTTTTGGAACAAATCCATCTGTATTATTGGTAAAAATAGTTGACTTAGTCTGAACTAAGACGAAAGCTAATTCCTTATCTAACTCTTCTTTAGTATAGTTATCAATATTCTCTTTGAAAGTTTCAAGTTCCCCTGCTTCAAGAAGAGAAGTATACTTCTCAATTACTGCCTCTTTCTCTTGAAGTTCAGATGCAGCCTTAAAGTTTTGAAGCTCTTCGTTTTCAGCGGTTAAAGTATTAATAGTATCTAAAGCAGTTGTATAATTATTAGTAGCTTCGGTTAATTCAGCAGTAAGTGCTTCTTTATCCTGTTCTAAAGTCGTAATTGTAGCTTCGTTCTCTTCAATTTTCGTGCTAAATTCATTAACATTATTTTGGAGTCCAATTACAACTTCGTCGATTTTCTCATATGTATTGCTATTCATAGCATGAAGAACTTCAAGCGCACGCTTTTCCTCGTCATTTACATCTACGATATAGCATACTTCCATCTTATCAATGGAGAGAGAATCTGTTTCGTCATCTTTAGTATAATATGCTCTTTCATAAGCAGCGTTTTCAAAACCAAAAACAACTGCATAGCCGTCATAAACATCGCATACAGCGTAATCCATAACAAACTCATTTTCCTCATTAAATCTTGGATTTAAAAGAGTCCAAAGCATATTATACTTCTGATTATCAGAAAGTTTAAAATTCATATGTTTTTCTCCTCCCAAGTTTTGCTTTTGAAAAATTTCAGAATTTTCTAAATCTGTTACTAATGTTTTAATTGAATCTACAAGAGTGTAGAAGGCGGCGCCCTCAAAGCAAGGCTCATAGTCCTCGCCTAAGGCTTGTAGACCAAGGAAACGACCTTCTGTGAAAACAAAAAATCTTTTTCCATTGATAAACTGCCATTCTCCCTCGATAGAGTCAGCAAACAGTTCCATAGATTGGGCCTTCTGAACTATATCAAAAGCTTCTTGTTTATAAATACCAGTAAAGAGCAAGACATCCGCGCAAGCGTAAGTCCTCTCTACCCCATCTATGTCAAGGTGTTTTTCCCATGCAAAATTTGGATTTTCTGGAACAATACCATAGATACGTCCTTCATATCGTTCTCTTCCATGGTCGGTGAAATCGTCTTTCATTGTGTCATAAATTCCTTTAACCGGAACATATGGTAAAGTTGAAACCAACTTTGTGGCGAAATCATCCGTAATGTAAGTACCATTTCGGTTAGCACCAGTATAAAAAATTCTACATCTAGCTTTTGATAAAACTTCGTTATAGCTAGTAATATCACCATAAATAGAAAGAGAAAATTTAGCTAAATTATCTTTCTCTTTATCCATTATTGAGAACCTCCTCTATCTAATGATTCTTCATTAGCTATTGTTTTCGCACTTTTATCCTGTGCGTCCTTTTGTGGACGTCCTACGTTTCCTGATTCTGTATAGGAAGTACTCAAAGGTAAAAGTTTTTCCTTAAGTTTTAACACATCATTTTCTAAATCTTTAAGATTGTTTAATTCACGTTGAGATATATCCATGGCAAGTGCAGGTAATAAGAAACTATAACCAGAATTTGCCATTTTTAAACTCGTTTCTACATACTCTTTTTGATTGTAGTAAGAAATTGGTAAAGTTTTATAGTTAAAACTAATATTTGCATTACCAAAACGCTCATTAATGATAAAAGTAATAACGCTATCTAACTTTTTCGCAATAACCATAACTAACGCCATGTCATTGGTGATAGAAGTGCTTAGTGACAGATTAGAATCTGTACCAAACAATTGGCTACTCGAACCAGCCTCGGCATAAATATTCGTCAATGCTTTGTCTACAGAGTTTAACGAATTGTCATTAGAAGTTTTTGAAACTACAGCGTCAATGTCAGCATAGGTGGTTAATACGCTTAAGTTTTCATTCTTTTTCATCATATCAACTGCGCCCTTATGCATTTCAAGGGCTTCATCTGGTTCAAATAATAATCCGCCATCGGATAGATGTGGGATTTTCTGAACCAAAATCTTACGAATTTCTTCTAAATCACGCTCTCTGTTAATATCTTTCGCATCTTCATATTCCAGCGCCGCAGGAATAATGTTTAAAAACATTGGTCTACCATCATCTAATAGTGAAATACAGATTCCAATATTAGGTGATAAATAACACCAAGGGCTTTTAACAGTACGATTGCGATATCTCTTGTACCAATTAGCAATCTCTTTTGGATAAGCATTTAATGCCTTCTTTCGATACTCATCTTCAGCAATCGTATCAAAATATTTAACATTAAACTCTACTATTTCATTACCTTCTGTATCTTTGAAGCGTGAACGACAAAAATACACAGGCAAATCCAAAATTGAAATAGATTTATCAGTAATTGATTGTATCGCCCCATAATAGCACCCGTCGCGTAGCGCACGAAGCATTATATGGTTAAATACTTTTGGCAACTTAGCGCCATCTATAAAAGCGGTTGCATAGTAATACTTTTTTGAAATATACGATTCGGAGAGATTTTTACCAAAACTTGGATTAGGAATTAGTATACCCGTATATTTCAATAAAGTGGCGTAATGCATTAACAAACGTTGATAAAAACCGCCTCTATCAAAGTAATATCGAGAAAGGACTATCTGTGCTCTGAGCGAACCAGAATCAATTATTTTTTCTACATCCTCTAAGGTGTAATCTTTTGTCCTTTCATATCTATCATAGCCATAGCGTGTACTGGAAGAATAAGACTTATCATTCTTCGCAATCATCCCATTAATGGCTTTGGTAAAAGAGACCAAATCTAAAGTCTTAATTGGCTCTTTGACAACTTGTTCACTCATTACCTTCCTCCTGAGAAAAATACTAATTTACGACCGGCCGCGCGACGACGGTGACTAGTTTTATAATATTCTTCTTCCAACTCTTTAATGCGCCACAATCCATAAGAAAAACTTGAATATTTATCCTTTGGAAAACGACTATTAATTCGTTCGAGAACTATATCTAGACTTGCGCCAGTGCGCTTTAAACGTAAATTAGCCATCTCTTCAAATAACTTAGTGGTCATCTCATGTGGCATTAAACGTATAACTCGTTGTTCCACAGTCATTTTTTGACCTTTTTTAGTAGACAATAAAGCACTTTTTGCTTCTTGCTCTTTTATAAGAAAACGCGCCATTCCGCTTGTTAAACGAGAATAGCAATTACCGTGAATTTTTGAATTCAATGGTCCATTTGCTTTAATTCCATAAAGAATTTGTGGTGCATCTTTAGGTTGAATTTTTTTATAGTTATCATCATTGATAAATCCATAGGCAGGCAGTACATTTCCCATCTCATCGTATTGTGGCTTAATCATTTCATCAGCCAAGCCTACACCCAAACCATTCGTATCTATTACCACCTCACGCGGATTGAATTGTTGAATTATTTTCTTCAAATCAACCGCCTGAACCGCAAATGGCTTGGTTTGTGGAGTTCTGCCTAACACTATTAAATTTACTAAAGTTGAATAAAATTTATTCTTAACCACATTAACTCTAAAAACGCTAACTGCGGTTTGGTCCGAAATTCGGCCAACGTCTACTGATATTAAGTAGAATTGTTCGGAATCGGGTCTATTAATTGCGTGCGTTTCTGGATTCTTTATTTTTCTATATTTCGATAATTTCTCATATGAGAACCATGCATCCTCGCTCGAACCTTGCCAAAGAGATAAATACTCAGTAGCAAATGACTCCGCATTATATGACGGACTCATTTTTAATTTATTAATATATTGTTTATCAATCAAACCATGCATGGCGGGCAGCCGCCAATCGCATCCAAACATAAAAGAATGTTGTGGGTCAATAATTGCATTTTCAAATGTGTCAATTAAACGGTCATATGCAAAAGAAGTTTTACTGCCTGCAGAAGTTGTAGCAATAATTTGTTGGTTTGGTTCCTTTTCATTTACGGTATTGTTTGGTAAACGACGAGATACGTTTACAAGAGGAATAACTACAGAGTTAATAGATTCTTCATCGCCATCTCTTATCTCATCAATCTCTCCGCCGTGCCGGCGCCCTCCACGGGCAGCATCGCCAGCAAGCACTACGTCAAAAACCGAACCATTTCTAAATTTAAGCGTTACGTAATCTTTGCCAAAATTACCCGGATAATCGCTTAACTCCCAACCGATTATTTCTTTCTTCAAAAGCGGCCAATGGTCGTATATTTCATAAATCTTTTCTTTTGTAATTTGCGCCGCCTGTTGTTTTGTGTTCGCACACATGAATACTTTGCGACCAGGAATAAATACACATTGTAAGAAAAGAGCTAATATTGTAATGAACGATTTTGAAAACGCACGCGGCGCAGTAATAAATACATCCTTAAATCTCATCAACGCGCGCAGTGTAAATCTCTGATAGAAAAATAAACTAAATTCAGAATCTGCTGGTCTAATTATATCTAAATAGTAATCTGGATAAGCAGTGAATAAATTTACCCACTTACACAGGTCTTCATAATTTCTTTCCAGATATTCAGTAGTAATAACCGCGCCTTTCTCCAATTCTATGCCCGCGCGCTCTGCACGTTCAATGAAGTCGTCATTCATTAATTCTTGACGATTGCTAAGAATTACTTTCTTTCGTTTTTCTTGCATTACTCACCTCCTTCCGGCAAGTCAGCAGAAAACTCTTCATCTTTAAATAGTTCTTCAAAGCCTTCGTTTTCATAATTATCATAATCATCTACCTCTGGGTCAATGTCATAATAATTTTCTAATTCTGCCGCAGTCTTTAAAGCCTGAATACGTTGAGTAATCTCATCGCCAATACTGGATTCATTAGTATATAAGCGTTGATTCCAGCTTTGAATATTCTTAATAGTCTCATCAACTACATCGCGAGTTTCTCCATCATAAAACTGATTAACAAAACCGCGTTTTTCAAGCCACCTACATAATTCACCCATCGACTCAAAATCGCTTGCGTTCTTTACGTTTTTCGGAGTGAACTCTCCAGTTTTAACCAGCTTATCATAAGAGGCCAACAACTTATCAAAATCTTCGCCAGCTCTAATTCTATTATCAATCTCATAAGAAATCTTACAAATCTTTAAGGCTTGGTCGCCCTGTAGCGCGCCATTAATATTCTGAGTTAAAAGCAACCCATCATAAAGCTTTTCCAAATAATTCAAAGCTTCTTCATCATAGTTAAAACCCCATTTCTCTTGAAGTTTTCTACGCTCCTCATCCGCCAATCCTGGCACCACATCTGCTAGGCCGCCGAGTGCGGACAACTCCTTATAAGCCTCATTATAATCGGTCCAATCAACACTTTCATATTCTTCTGAAAAGTAAATCATATTATAACCTTTTAATAAATCGGCCGCAGTATGCGAAGTTTCTCTCAACTCTTCAAAACGTTTTGGTTCAAACGGAATATCCAAATACTGACATATCTTATTCATAACATTCCATTGTTCTTGTTCATCCGTATTACTAATCCGTTCTCCCAAGCATCTGGCGCATACATCAACTTCACCACTTGGAAACATAAATGATTTACTTTTCAGAAATTCTAATTTAGTCCTACTTCTCCCACAACATTTACATTTCTTCAAATCTAATTCTATGTCTAATTGTGGATTAAGTGCCATATTAATTCTCCTTCTTTATTGCTGCCTTAAGCAATTTATCTAAATTTCTTTTTTGTACTCTATTTAATCCGTCAATTGCGTCGCAAACATCACTCCAAATATCAGTAAATTTTCTTACCGTTACAGAGGCGTTGACTACTCCTTTCGCTCGGCCGCCCTCGACGGATTCTACTGCTCCATTCTCTACAACAGTATCATAAATAGAAACCCCTAAAATCTTACAAATTCCTAAAAATTCAATCGGGTCTAACTCTAAAACTTTTCTAATAAGTCGAACCGCTTTATCTTCTCTTAAGGCCATTCTAATTACCCTCCTTCTTTTTCTTTCTCATTTCCCTTTCACAAATTTTACATCTATTTTGAAAACCATCTTTACTTCTAGCCTTTCTAATCCAATTTCTACTATCTAAAAGTAAAATCTTACCACAGCAACTACAAGCCTTAAAGTTCTCTTCAAAGAAACAGTTCTCAATCGTATCTCTATGAAGCGCCGCAGCCTCGACAATTTTCACAATAATCTTTTGCTTAAATATAGTACTTATATAGTTCGCTGTATAACTCTTTCCATATTTCTTATTAATATACCCCGCTATGTCCTGATTCTTCATATGTTCTTCCTTCATCTTCAAAATCTCGCGTTGTATATCCGTCAAATCTGCAATTCTCTCGTAAAACTTCAGAGTCGCTAACAATCCCGGCAGATTGCTCTCTCCATAATGTGCTTCTTTCTCTTCCTCAATCTGATTTTCCAATTCATCCTCAAACAAATACAACTGATAAATTGTCTCTGCATCTCTGAAATCAATCTTCTTCTTATCGTCTTTCTTCTCCGCGTCAATCTTCCGATTAACTAACTTTGAAATTGCTTGCAAATCCTTTTCGCTAAACCTCTTCGGGTCAAAATCTTCTCTAAAAATCAATCCTGCAGTAGGTCCTTCATTCAACCCCAGCGGCAATACCTCTATATTCTCTCCAAAAATCGGTAAAATAGGTGAATAATGCGACGGCGCTTTACCAAAAGCGCCAATTGTCGGCATATACGAGTCCTGAAGTGTAAATTGTTCCTTCCTTTTCTCCACCAAGTAATGCCTCTGTTTTAAATAACTATACTGATTCAAATGATTAGCTCTTTCTTTAAGTTGTTCTTGTTCTTCTTCTGTAAACCTCTCCAACAACTCCTCTCTTGGCGGATTTATCCTCTTCCCAATCTTCAACTCATAATAATTAATAACCAAATCCGTCTCATCAATAACTCTCCACAGTTCCTCAAAAACCTTCAACAAATGCTCCGGCGCACTCTTTCTAACTCTACTTCTCGAAAATACATTCCTCGGCTTCTTATAAACCGGAGCATCATTCAGTCCATGTATCTGTAAATCGTTAAAAGTCTGCGACTCTAAAAGCGAATCCAAACTATCTATATCGTCCTTCTTCGTCCATTTCGTCTCCAATCCAACATCGGCGCCGAGTGGTTCGCCGCTTTTCGTTTTTCCCCAGAGCAGATAGTTCGCGATAGTCTCGGCTTCAGCCGCAGTCAAGTCTGGAAATTGCACTATATATGTTTCAATGAAACTGGCACGTTCTTGCGCAGTTTCCAATCCAAAGTCAAGTTTCAATCTATTTTTCATTAGTTTTCCTCCTACAACTTAATTATACCACGGGGTTTGGAGTGAAGTCAAATTTTGGGACTTAAAAAAGTTGAGTAAAAATTTCACGGATTGTATGTAGAGGTTTTATGTTGGTGGCGGCCGAGCCATCGAGTGAGCCATCGTCTGCGCACTAACGAACCGGCCGCACGAATAAGTCCAACCTATTCAATTTAAAAATTTGACTTTTTTTCAAAAATCAATTATACTATAATTAGAAAAAAGAAAGGAGAAAAAATAATGGCAGAGTTCATAGGCACTATTGTTGGAACTTGTTTTTTTGGATATGTTTTAATAACCATATTAACCACCACATACACCGCAATTAGTAAAACAGTTACTACTGTTAATAATATTCATAAAGCTTTTAAAAATTAAGGAGGTCAAATAAATGACACGTAGACAAAGATTAGAAGCCGTTATTAATGGAGAAATTACAGAGGAGTTAATCGCCGAATGTAAGGAAGAATTGAAGAAGTTGGATGTTGCGAGCGCGAAGGCGTTAGAGAAGGCAAGATCGACGGACCACTACAACGAAAATAAGGTATTAGAGGAAAAAATTGTAGAGGTTTTAACGGAGGAACCAATCCAGGTTGAAGACTTGATGGAGAAGTTAGGAGTCGAGTTGACGAGACAGAGATTAACTGCCATATGTACGAATTTGATAAAGGCAGGGAGGATTAATTCGACGGACGTTAAGGTCAAAGGAAAAGGAAAAAGGAAAGCATATTACGTATAGGTAGAGAAGAGAGGGTTTGGGCCCTCTTTTTTTATTATAAAATGGATTTTTTATTTCGTGGGGTTTGTGTTCCAGGCTCGGTCAAATTCGAACAAACGTTTTTTTAATTTTCCGCAAACATACCCCCTATATAGCAGTTAGATATATCTAACTTTTTTAAACTGTATTATATCGCGCGCGTGTATTTTCAGAGAAAAATCTAAATAGTTAGAGTTCCTTAACTTTTTGACGTGGCGGGTACACTTCCCGAAACTAAAAATTAATTTATTTTTAATCTATTTTTAATGTAAAAGTTATTGACATTGTTTTATAAATGAATATAATTAAGACATAAGATAAAGCAAACGAAATGAGGTGAACAAAATGAAAAACAACGAGATTAAAAAAATGTTAGTAGACTTTTACAATCGCAAAGCGTACACACACAGATATATTCTCGGCTTCACAAACAAAGGCAACGTGTACTTTGTAATCGTTGACGGCTCAATGCTCGACCATCTCACAAAGCTCGATAAGGCTTCAAGAGGTGCTGGCTATAGCCTCAGATTCAAACCAGACCACACACAGAAAAGCCTGATGTTCGACCTGAACCCACAGCTCCTCTGCTCCGTTGAATACTTCAACGCAATGGTGGAAACGAGCAAGTACAACAAAGGCGAGGTATTTGAGAAGATGATAACCGAGCTGAACGGACAGGAATGGATAAAAGACAATGTACCATTCACAGAGGACGGAGACCTCACAGTTGACGGAGTAGCCTATCAGCTCAAGTTTGAAAAGGCAACCTTCATCACAGAGGGACAGATGATGAGAATGAGAGCAAGAGGCTAAGCCTCAAGCTCTCAGGCTCAGCCGGAAGAAAGAACAAAGAAATACAAGATTAGAGCTTGACAAAAGAGATTAAGTGAGCTATAATAAAGACAACAAAGGAGGAAAGAACAATGAAGACTAACACAACATGGGCTGTAGTAAAGCCATCAACAGTAAGAATCGGAGAAACCTCACTCGTAATGTGGTGCTACTCAAAAGAAAATGCTGAAGAAACAGCAAAAGAACTTAATACAGAACACAACACAACAAAATACACTATCGAAAAAGTAGAAATGTTTGAAACAAATTAGAAATAAAAATAGACCTTAAAAATAAAGGTCTATTTTTTATCCTCTTCATCGAACATTTGTGCGATAGACCGGGCGACTTTGTTAATTATTTAACAATAAAAAAACAAAGAAAAACATAAAAAAGGGATTGACAGATTGTAAAATGTATGGTATAGTATAGATACAGAAAGGAAAGGAGAATAAAACAATGACAAGAACAATTTACTTCGATATGGACGGAACAATCGCTAACCTTTATGCAGTAGAGAATTGGCTTCCAATGTTGAGAGCAGAAGAAACTACACCTTATGCACTCGCAGAGCCGATGGTAGGAATGAACGCACTCGCAAGACTTCTGAACGGTCTGAAAAGAAAAGGTTTTAAAGTCGGTATTGTTTCGTGGACGGCAAAGAACGGAACAAAAGAATATAACGAGAGAGTACGCACCACAAAAATCAAATGGTTAAAAATACATCTGAAAAGCGTACAGTTCGATGAAATTCACATCGTAGAATATGGAACACCAAAACACGAAATAGTAAGCGATAAAAATGGTATTCTGTTCGATGATGAAAAACCAAATAGAGACGCTTGGACGGGTACAGCGTTCGACGTTGACAACATCATCGAGGTACTCAAAGGGATTGCATAGACAATCCCTTTGAGATTGAACGCAGAAGAACACGTGTTCGGCGGCCGGTCCATCGAACATACGTTCAAGACTATCCATGCAGTCGCGCGATTGTACGTCAATAAAAACAAAATAAGGTATTGACTTATCCCTCTTCATCGAGTATAATTAGACTAAAGAAAGGAGACATAGTTATGAAAAGAAATCCGTTTATTATTCCACTACTCGTTATTGCTATTCTTATGTGTTCTGTCTATGTGTCTCCAAGTTATGCACAGACAAAAACAGACTATACAATAATGAAACAGTATTGTAAGAAACATTATCCAACAAAGACAATCAGAGTATTTACAAAGTACAACGCAAAGAAAATGGAACACAGAAAGAATACAAAGTTTGTCTATGTTGAAAAGTTTACTTCCTACTCTCGTGGTTACTATGGATATAGTAAGAAAGGCGAATATGTAAGATATAACAAATATGTAAAGAAAGATAAAAAGGTTATATCATACTTTGTTTACAATCCATATACAAATTATTGCGATGATGTAGTTGCAGTAATTGACTGTAAAAGACTTCGTTAGAAAAAAGATTGTACGAATTTATTCTAAAATTCGTACAATCTTTTTTATCCCATAATCGAACATTTGTGCGAATTGCCCGGGCGCGATTGTTAAAAAAATAACTATTGAAAAAATTTTTCCGAAAACTATTGACTTTACAATCCGAATATTGTAGAATTAGTTTGTAAAAAGAAAGGAGATAGAAATATGATTTGGGTAATTTTCACAATATGGGTAATCTTTGCTATGTTCTGCGGTATTCTTACAGAAATAACAAACCACGATTTTTTCGGATTTTTGTTTTTGGTTTCACTTCCGATAATGTTCTATGTGCCTTTGTTCCTAAAATAAAACAAAAAATAATTTGACTTTTTTGTAAAAATTTGTTATAATAATTTTAGAAAATAAAGAGAATTTAAAAAAAAGAAAGGAGTTGACAATATGGCAGTTTCAAGAAAAGTCGAGCGTGAAATTTTGAGAGGTGAGTTTCTTCAGAGAATTATTGATTGTTTTCTCTCCCAAAATGAAGAGGTTTTAAGAGTAAAGTCGAATGAGATAGCAATTCCTTGCGTTGGTTGTGAGGGAAACGAAGACTTTGCAGTCATAACCGTTAAAATTCCAACAGGCGCAAACAAAGGTCTTGAGGTCTACGATGGTTATGAACTCGCGCAAGATTACGAACATAAACTTGCAGAGAAAGAGGAGAAAGCAAAAGAAAGAGAAGAGAAAAAGAAACAAAAGATTGCCAAAGATAAAGCAATCAGAGAGAAGAAAAAAGAGATTGCAGAAAAGGGCGCGCAGTAATGCGCGCTCTTTTTTATCCCTCTTCATCGAACAGATGTTCGTCGAGTGCGGCCGGTCGAAAAGTTTGTTAAAAAAATATTTATTGAAATTTTTGCTTGACAACTTCCTATAATTGTGGTAATATTATTATAGGAAAAGAAAGGAGAGAAAAACAATGAGTAAAATGGAAATGACAAACAGACTAATAATTATGGGTTGCGTATCGGAAAAATCAAGAGATTTCTTGATGAGAAAAAATGCACAAGACTTGCTGAAACTCTACATATATTTAGTAGGAAAGAAAAACGGAGTGAGGTAGAAAAATGGGAAAGAAAAAGAAAACAATTCATGTATCCACAATTAGTGGACTTGACCTTATAAAAAAGTCAAGAGGTATGCAGGACATACCATTTAGAACAGGTGTTTATTCCGATAAAAGGAAGAAAAGAGAAAAAGTAAATAAAAACAATTTGGACAAGTGGTTGTAGAACACTTGTTCTTTTTTTTGACCGGGCCGCCTTCGACGAAAAAAACATAAAAAAACAAGATTTATACTTGACTTTATCCTCTTCATCGCTTATAATAAATATATCAAAAGAAAGGAAGTAAAACAATGGAAAAGATTTTAATTCTCGACACAGAAACAACAAACTCACTTGATGACGCACTCGTCTATGATTTAGGTTATATAGTCGCAGACTTCAACGGAACAATTTACCACAAAGACAGTTTTGTAATCGCAGATATTTTTCTTAATAAAGAATTAATGAGTGTTGCATACTTCAATGAAAAAATTCCACAGTATTGGAAAGAGATTAAAGACGGAAAACGCACTCTTACATCATTTAATAATGTTAAGTGGACACTTCGCCACATTATGAAAAAATACAACATCAAAAAAGTATTTGCTTATAATTGTAATTTTGATTATTGCTCACTCGCAACGACACAGAGATATATTACAAGTTCAAAGTGGAGGTATTTCTTCCCTTATGGTACAGAATTCCACGACATTCTTGCACTCTCTCGCCACGTCCTCAAAAACGATAAAGAATACAGAGCATTTTGTAAAGATAATAACTATCTGACAAAGAGAAACGCAAACAGATATACCGCAGAAATCGTAGCACAGTATATGTTTGATAAAAATTTCACAGAAGAGCATACTGCACTCGCAGATTGTGAGATTGAATATAAAATATTGCTCGCTTGTGAAAAAATTGATGGTTTCTATTATGAAACAAAAATGTGGTAGTTTACTATCACATTTTTATTGTCTACCGCGCCCGGCACTTTGTTAAAAAATTAACGCGATTGTTTCTAAACAAATACAAAGAAAAGTGTTGACTTATTTTAAAAATTTTGCTATACTATAATTGTCAAGGGGAGAGATAAAATTCCGAAGTTGGCGTCAACGAGAGATAATGCGCCTTATGGACTCTCTGATATGAAAATCTCTCCCCAAGTCGACTAAAAAAAATAAAAAAAATCTAAAAAAGGCTTGACAGATTAAAAGAAATCTGATACAATATAATTGTCAAGAGGGAGATGACGACCATTAAGAGAAATCTCTTTGGGGCTAAGGGCTTACCCTTGCACACTCACATTGAGCGAACAGAGTTTTGTGGGAAGAGGACATCGAAAAAAAATTGAAAAACTTTTCAAAACCCTCTTGACAAAATCAGAGAAATCTGATACAATATAATTGTCAAGGGGATTAGGTGCAAGTGGGGTGCCCAATGCTTGCCAAGGGTTCGAATCCCATGACGGACGCGTCAAAAGTTCCCCTTGACAAAATAAAAAAAATTTAAAAAAGGTATTGACAGATTAATAAAAATCTGATACAATATAATTATCAAGGGGAGAGGATAGTTCAAAGAAAGAACATTCTCATTACAGAGAAAGACGCGGATGCGCTATATAAATTTCTGTCAAGCGCCCTCTCCCCTTTGAAAAATTCAAAAAAGGTATTGACAGACACCAAAAAGTCTGATATAATACAAACATAAGATAAAGTTAAATGTCAGTAGAAAGGAAAAAATTATGACACTCAGAGAAATGCTTACAGAAGTAATTAACGGAAACCTCACAGACGAAGTAATCGCAAAGGCAACAGAGGAAATCGCAAAACTCGATGAGAGGAACGCAAAGAGAAAGAATATGCCTTCCAAGAAGTCTGTCGAGAACGAGCCAATCAAGGCAAAAATCGTTGAGTTCCTCGCTGATGGTTCACATCTCGCAAGTGAAATCGCAAAGGGTTGCGAAATCTCCACATCAAAAGCGTCTGCCCTTTGCAGACAGTTGGTAGAGGTTGGTACTCTCACTGTCGAGGACGTAAAAGTCAAGGGTAAGGGTACACAGAAGTCTTACTCACTCGCATAGTCGAAAAATTGAACGCACGAAACGTGCGTTCTTTTTTTACGAACAAAACGAACATACGTTCGCGGCCGGTCGGTCCGGGCCACTTTGTGAAAAAAATAACTATTAAAAAATACTTGACAATTTTATAAATTTGGTTTATACTAAAAATATAGAAAGGAGAAAAACAAATGAATAAAATTACTTTAATAAGAGATTTTATAAAAACAATTGATGAATATATAGAAGTTGAAAATGATAATAGATTTTGTGTAGATATACAAGAAGAAATTATCTATATACCACACGAACTAAATGAAGAGGAAGATAGAATATGGTCGCAGTTTCTTAAACAAGAATTTAATGTAGATTTTAATCCTTATTTAATGTCAGTATTACACGAAATAGGGCATATAATGACATATACAGAGGAATTAAATGAAGAAAGAAATGTAATTTATTTTCTTTTACAAATGAAATATGAAGAAGATAATTTTGAAGAATTCAATCGTGAATATTTTAACATACCAATGGAGTATCATGCAACAGAATGGGCAATAAATTATTATCGTAATCATGAAGTAGAATGTAATAATATTATTTGTAAACTAAGTGAGGTTTAATTCCTCACTTTTATAATGACGAACATACGTTCAAACGGACCGGGCGCCTTGTACGGATTTTAGTACAAGATTTTTTAAGAAAAATAGTTGACTTAATTTGAGAATTTTGCTATACTATAATTGTCAAAGGGAGAACACGAAAAACTATCCCAAGAAAGTTGAGCGTGAGTGGGAAGTAGATGCGTCTATCTCAACACTAAAAAACAGTTCTCCCTTTAGACAAAAAAATTAAAAAAGTTTGAAAAAACACTTGACAAAATAAAAAATCTGTAGTATAATATAGATACAGTAAAGAGAGAAAAAAATCTCAAAAAAATAAAAAAATCTAAAAAAGGTATTGACAGATTAATAAAAATCTGATACAATATAATTGTCAAGGGGATTAGGTGCAAGTGGGCTGCCCAATGCTTGCCAAGGGTTCGAATCCCATGACGGACGCGTCAAAAGTTCCCCTTGACAGAAAAACAAAGAAAAACATAAAAAAGGTATTGACAGACACCACAAAGTCTGATATAATACAAACATAAGATAAAGTTAAGTCAGTAGAAAGGAAAAAGAATTATGACTAACAGAGAAATGTTCGTAGAAATCGTTAATGGCAACATCACTGATGAGGTTATCGCAAAGGTAAGAGAGGAACTCGAAAAACTCGATGCTCGTAACGCAAAGCGTAGAGAAACAGTATCGAAAAAGGCACTCGAAAATGCCCCAATAATAGAAGCAATCAAGGGCGTTCTCACAGAAGAGCCACAGACTGCCACAGAGATTGCCGAAAAGGTTGAAATCTCCACACAGAAAGCGTCTGCTCTCCTCAAGCAGATTGAGGGTCTGACAGTTAGCGATGTAAAGGTAAAGGGTAAGGGTACTCGCAAGGCTTACTCACTGTAGTCGCAAGGGTTTTGAAAAGGTTTATCCCTTAAAAAACCTTTTCCCACTTTTATGAAAATTGTTTACCTCCTTTATTGAAGAAGTCCACTTACAGTGGACTTTTTCATTTAATTAAAAAAGAACATATGTTCGGATGGCCCGGGCGCCACCAACGAAAAAAACATAAAAAAACATAAAAGGGTATTGACTTTTCCCTCTTCATCGACTATAATGAATACAGAAAGAGAGGTAAGAAATATGATGATGATTACTAACAAAGCAATTTATTTCGATATGGACGGTACTATCGCAAATCTCTATGGTGTAAATGGTTGGTTGGATATGATTATCGCAAGAGAAACCACACCATATACAAACGCAATCCCAATGATAAAAATGAATGTACTTGCAAGACTTCTCAACAAGTTACAGAGAAACGGATATACAATCGGTATTGTAAGTTGGTTGCCTAAAAACTCCACAGAAGAATATGATGAAAGAGTAAAGGTTGCCAAAATAAATTGGTTGAAAACACATCTCAAAAATGTAAAGTTTGACGAAATTAAAATCGTACCATATGGCACACCGAAAGAAACAGTCGTTCGTTTCCCAAATGGAATACTCTTTGACGATGAAGAACCAAACAGAACAAATTGGATTGGTACTGCATACGATGTTGACAATATCATAGAAATTCTGAAAGGGGTTGCTTAGGCAATCCCTCTTCATCGAACATACGTTCTTCGCGCCCGGGCGCAATCTTGTACGAAAATAAAAACATAAAAAATTTTTCTAAAAGGGGTTGCAATTGGTTTGATTCTATGGTATACTTTAGTTACATTAAAGAAAGGAGTCAATACAGAAATGAAAATTGACAGAAGAAAAAATTACTATCTCACAATCGACACAGAAACCGCAAACGGACTTGATAATCCAATTGTATACGATATAGGCGGTTGTATACACGATAAAAAGGGTAATATATACGAAACATTTTCCTTTATAGTCTATGAAACATTTTGCGGAATGAAAGACTTAATGAAAACTGCCTACTATGCAAAGAAAATTCCAATGTATGAAGAACAGATAGCAAGTGGACAACGCACAATTGCAAAGTACTTTACAATCAGAAACAAAATTAAAGAACTTTGCGACACTTACAAAGTCAAAGCAATCATCGCACACAACGCAAGATTTGACTATCGTGCCACCACTTGCACACAAAGATATCTTACAAAGTCAAAATATAGGTTTTTCCTCCCTTATGGAATACCACTTTGGGATACTCTCAAAATGGCACAAGATACAATCTGTAAACAGTGGGCTTATAAAGAGTGGGCATATAATAACGGATATCTCACAAAGAATGGTAGAGTCAGAGCAACCGCAGAAATTCTTTACAGATATATAAGTGGCGATAATAACTTTATTGAAAGTCATACAGGACTTGAAGATGTACTGATAGAAAAAGAAATCTTCGCTCACTGCATCAGACAACATAAACCAATGAGAAAAGAGTGCTTTGCATAGGCACTCTTTTTTCTGAATATTTATACACTGCGCCCGGCCGAAACAAAACGAACATATGTTTTCTTATAATTTTTCGACCGGCCGCCTTGTACGAAAAAAAATACATAGATAAATTCATAAAATTCGCTTGACACATTCAATTTAATTTGCTATAATTCTATTGTAAGATAAAGAGTTAAAAGAAAGGTAGGCAAATCTATGGCAATCTCTAACAAAATGGCAAACGAAAGCCTTAGGGCAAAATATCTCGAAAAGGTAGCACAGTTTCTGTATGACTTGGGCGAAGAAGTCTTGCAAGTCAAGTCCAATGAAATCGCAATCCCCGTTGTCGATTGCAACGATGAGGAAAAATTCGTTGTATTTACTGTAAAAGTACCAACAGGGGCGAACAAAGGTCTTGAACCATATGACGCATATGCAATCGCACAGGACTACGTCCATAATCTCGCTGAAAAAGAACGCAAGGCAAAAGAGAAAGCCGAAGCGAAAGCGAAGAAAATCGAACGTGATAAGGAAATTCGCAAAAAGAAAGCGGAAATTCACGCAAAGGGACAGTAGTCCCTTTTTTATACTCATTAAACGAACGTTTGTTCGCGCGGGCCGGGCGCCTTGTACGGATTTTAGTACAAGAAAAAAACTTGACAGATTAAAATAATTTTGCTATACTTACATTGTAAGAAAGGAGAAAATAGAAATGATAACACCAAGAGAAATGTTTGAACTGATTGAAGACTTATGCAACGAATATGGAATTGACGAGGTTGAGAAAACAATCAACTCTATTTTTAAATCGTTAAGAGATTGGCAAAAACGAAAGGGAAAATAATCTTGTACTTAAATAAGTACAAGAAAAAGTATTGACAGACAAAGATATGTTTGTTATAATACTATTGTAAGAAAGGAGAAAATAAAATGACAGTAAGAGAACTAATTAATAAACTTTTAAGATATGAGGCAGACGAGACTATAGAATTTGTTGACTCCAATAACAATCTTATTGAACCAATAGAGTTTGGTCTTTATAGCGATTTACCATTTATTAAATTTGAAACTAATGAAGAGGATTAATTCCTCTTTTTTTATTCCTAAGACAAACATACGTTCTTTTTCGCCCGGTTCATTTCTGTCCGGGCCAAAAATCGTATACTACCCCATTCTATCATACCACACTTCCCAACGCAAGTCAATCCTTTTTTATAAAAAAGTTCGTTAATTAATTAACTAACGAAGCGAACATACGTTTGCGAACATACGTTCGTTTTACGTAGTCGAACATACGTTCTCCAATCCCATATATCGACGAAGCCAACGTGTGAAATCGAACAAACGTTCTTGTCGTCCGTACAATCGCGGCCGTAGGGAGCTGCGAAGGAGCTGTGCCGAGGAGCTGCGGCCGGGCAGCTGGCGTCCGGACGTCGGCGGAGCTGCGCGCAGATTTCGGAGCTGCATTGTCGTGGGAGCTGCGCTGGAAATTTGACATTTAAAGTCAAATTTTGAGGAGCTGTGCCCAAAATTCGAACATATGTTCTTCTTCTAAAATTTGACAAAAAAAGTCAAATTTTCAGGCGCACCCGTACGACCATCGGATAAATAAAATTTGAATAATTCTGAAAAAAGCTCTATAATATATATACAAGGTAAGAAAAGAAAGAAAAAACTTCTTCCTTCCTTCCCGAAAAGTAGAGCTGAAAAAATTTGAAAAAGTTCTAAAAAAGCTCTATAATATATATAGAAAGTGAGAGAGAAAAGTAACTTCTCGAAACACTTAAAAACAAACTAACGTAACTGGCGCCCCACGCCTTACAGGGGAGAAAGAAAATTACCATGACAAAGAGAGATTTCTATGTATCAGTAGCAAACGGAACAATCAACGACGAAGTTATCGAGAAAGCTAACGAGCTCATCGAGAAAATGGATGCGGAGAACGAGAAGAGAAAGAACCGCGTTTCCAAGAAAGCTCTGGAGAACGAGCCAATCAAAGAGGCAATCGTAGCTGTACTTACTGACGAGCCTAAGACAGCCACTGTTATCGGCGAGGAAGTTTCCATCTCGACTCAGAAAGCGTCTGCACTTCTGCGCCAGCTCGTTGAGGCTGGAACAGTTGCTAAGACTGACATCAAAGTCACTGGCAAGGGAGTTCAGAAGGGCTACACACTCGCGTAGAGCTGAAATGCCAATAAAAAACGGGGTTTTGAACCCTGTTTTTTATTTGGTGGATTTATTTATGGAAATTTGACAAAAAATTACAAATTTTGAGAGTAAATTGAAAATTTTGAACAGAAAATTACGGTTTTTAGAAGTAAAAATTTGACTTTTGGTGGTGTTTGGGCCAGCCACTTGTTTTTGCCTTTCGCCACTTATTTCCTTTATCCCTCGTCGCTTACCTCTTTCTCGAATACTGCGAACCAGCTGAGCCCTTGTCGGTGCACCTACGAACCTTACCTGGACGTCTTACGTCGGCCCTGCGAGGCACCCCTTTTGTATACGTTGGACGAATACGTTGGCCTTACACCAGCCCTTTCTTTACGTATACGTTTTACCTATACGTTTTCCGCACCTACCTTTTGCTCCCTTTACCCTTGCCCTATTCTTCTGCCCTATTCCTTTTACCTTATCCTTTTCTTTTTATCTTTTAGCTCTTTTACTTTATGGCCCTATATACATATACATTTTACTTATACGACTCGCGGTGCCATTTAAGTTCTACCTATCTGTCCTCCGTATAATCGACCGAGGTACGACTCGCAGTGTCTTTGGAGTTGGGCTTTATATATGTATATATATACTTATACGACCTACGTATAAGCGCCGTTGTGGACCTCCGTACAATAGACCGAGGTACGTTGTTCCGCACACTTACCGCCCCTATATATGTATACGACTCGCAGTGCCTTTGAGGTTCCGGGTGGACTCTTTCACTGCGGCGACTTCGCGCCTGGGAAAGAGCCCCACCCTCGCATCAACCTTTTTGGATTTGGAGTGTATTTACGTATAAGTAATACGTATAAGTATACGTATAAGTATATGTATAAGTTTTTCTTTTATGATTTTAAGTAGATTTTTAGTTTTATTTCTACAATTTTTTTGAGACCTCGAATTTTCAGAAAATAATTTGTAGAAAAAATTCTTGGAAAATGTTTTTACGTAGAGTGCGGCCGTCCGAAAATTTCTGCGATTTTTTCAGAAAATTATTAGACAATAAAAAAGAGAAATTATACAACTTCCTACAATTTTCCCGTATTGTTTTTCGTTGGTGTTGTACTTAGACTGCGGCCGTCCCATAATTTTCTGCAAAATTATTAGACAATAAAAAAGAGAGCCATATATAGCTCCCAATTTTATCCTATAAATATTACCAAAGGTCTTCGCTGAAAAGAACTTCAATATAATCTAACTCGGCATCCTCTACCAATTGCCCACACTCATAAGCGTGGACTGCCGCGCTACGACGGTCAAGAAAAACCCCCTCATCGGTTAAGAAACCTTCCGCAGAAGAAAAAGGTTTATATCCCAAGAGCTTTTCACCAATGATTACTCCATCTTTGTGCCTGTGAACGGGTATACATACTTCTGTTCCTACATAATCATCTAATATCAATTTTACCGCCGCACTTACTATCATAATTTTTCTTTCCTTTCTTTATTATATTATTATTATATAAAAATTTTTAGAAAATTGCAAAATTAAAATCTTATTTGTTTGTACGTACTTGGCGGCCGTCCGTAAATTACCACCATAAACATAGCGTTTTTGGAAAATTTATCGCTCGGCCGCTGTAGATAAAAAACAAAACGGTCAATTTATCCCAATAAAAAAAGATATAGACTAATCTATATCTTTGTTTATTTTTATGTTTAAGCTTATTTCTCTATCTGCAACAAACCTTTTCCATAGTTCCTTGCACTTAGGACAAATTGTTTCGTCGCTTTCTATAGGAACAGCAAAACTTGAATCACATAAATGGCAGTCTTTAAGAACAGATACGAATTGTCGTTGTTCTATATCGTAGATTTTTATTGCTGGCATTTCTCTATCCTTTCTTTGCTCTCGATAATCTCTTTCCATATCTCTCTGCATTTTGAACAAATAACTTCCTTGTTTTCCAATCCAACAGTAAATTTTGAACCGCATAATTGGCAAGACTTAATAACTTTTGTTATTGCTTGTTGGTTTATTAACTCATACATACTTTTACTCATTCCTCTATCCTTTCTTTTGGCACTATGCTCGGTGCGTGTTCGACAGTTCTGACTCGACATCCGAACAGTCCATACTCTTCCTCTGTCATAAGTATTCCTGGTGTTTTTATATCCTTTAATTGTTCTTTCAAAGATTTAGAATCTTTTTCGTCAGTCTTAATGGTAATTGGCTGATATGCTAGCACTACACTCGGTGCGTGTATAACAAGCCACACAAGTTCATCGAAATATTCTGATTTGCTAATATTTTCCCTACCCTTTGAAAACTCTTCTAAAATCCACTCTCTGCTTATACAATCCTCGCTGACTTCAGAACCATATTTTTTCATAAATCCGACTATCCATTCTGTGAACGGTATTTCTCTCGGCTCTGACGGATATGTGTGTTCTTTCCACAAAGTGTTATCATTGACAACATGCTCTCCCCAAGGAAGATAGCGTGAGTGCGTCCATATAAAATAATCTCCTCTCCACTCTGCATAATAAAAGTTGTCTAATCTTTTCCCTATCCAATAATCATCAATGCTTTCAACATAATAGAATTTAAATTCATTCTCCTCGCTGACTTCGATTGTTGGTAGGTTGGAAAGCCTTTTAGTTAATTCATCAACATCAAGGACTTGTTTGCTATAATCAACGAAACCCTCTCCATTACGCTCTTTCGCAAGTGTCAATCTCCATTCACAAGCGGTTATAAGCTTTTCAATGTCATCTATCTTTACGTACTTGTTCATTCCTCTACCTCTATTCCTCTATCCCATACATCACATACAAATCCTTAACCATCTCTCGCGCGGTATCTTTATCAACTTGATGATACTCGGAGGTTTCTGCGAAATTTTTCAGCGCAGAAAGTAAGACTAAAGTTTCACCTACGTTTAATGTTAAATTACAACCCTGTATACGGCCGTCTTCAGTTCTTATATATGTTTTCATTTTATCTTCTCCATACCCATTTGATACTTCGGCAACTCCTTTATCCACTCATAGATACCACATATATGGTCGTCCTCACCATAGGGACAGTTATCACAGTGTCCATATCCTGCACACCAAGGCCACGAACTTTCAAGCAAGTCCTCATATTTGACAAAAGTTGTAGTTGTAGATGCTTCAAATGAAACCTGTGGTAGCTTTGCTAATGCAACAATTATATTTTTAGTAGTCTCTTTCTCCAGCCACACACCGTCATCAATTGATTCAATAAAAGCATCTTTTATATCCGTTATTTTAATAAATCTATCCATTATCTACCTCTATCGCTTTTCTAATCTGCCTACTCATCTCATGTGCCGCTTCAACATCTTTCCTATGAAAGTTTCCAATCTCAGTCCGCGCCAAAGCAGCATTAATCAGCAATAGCTCCGCTGGATTTAATGTTAAAACTGCTCCTTTTACATAATTATCTTGTTTTTTAATCTCTATCTTCATATCAATTATTCCCGTAATAATGCACCAACGCTTCTGCAAGTGTAATCGCTTCTTCCTCAGTTAGTGTAACCCCTCTCGTCATACGTTCATGGTCTGCGTTCCACGACCTGATGTCTATCTTCGGCAGCTGACCGTTCCAAGCTACCAAGTTAACCTCTTTAGCCCAATCTCCCGTATCACTCAATACTCCCAAGTGTTCTACAATTTCAAAAGTAATCTCATCGTTTCTCATTTATAATTCCTCGCTTTCTACTACGGCTTCAGTGCCGCCATCGTCATCATCATCTATATAATATGCCTCTATCTCATAAACTGGAAGCTCCTGTAATATCTTTAGGAAATCTCCTAACCTCATCTCTTCCATCACATCTTCGAGATAGAACCTTTCCATAATATCTCCGACATTATAGTACAATCCCATTTACATTAAACCTTCCTCGTATCTTGTAAGTGCTTCATCAAGCATTTTATTTTCTTCCAGTAGCTTTTTAATATATTCATCAACCTTATCTATAGCCACATATTTCAGACAAGGTTTGAACTCACAAAATTGTGGTTCCTCTGGAAAATCACAGAAATACTTTACCGTAGGCGGTTCTGTATTATAGTCTATATACTCATCCACCCAATAACAATCTCTATTATCTGTCATATCAATGCCCCTCCTCAAAGAATTTAACTTCTAAACCTGCTTCGAGGCATTGATTAATTCTTCCGCAGAGGGCGCCCGAGCTAAGAATTTGCTGTTTGTCTAAACAGAACTCTTCGTCAAAGTCTGGTTCGTGAATACCACAGACCTTGCAATCTCTGAACTGTCCGTCATACGGACAGATGCTATAAATAGTTGTTGTTGTATATATCAATATCCACGCACCATTTATATTTTCGTAAGTCTCAATTATATCGCCAGTTTTAACTGGTTGGATAAGTTGGACTTTGTAGTAGTTTTCTAAATAATCGGGTTTAATTTTCCTCATTAGGTGTCTCCTTAGTTTTAAATTCAACTGCGTCAAGAGTGTCTATATTCAGTAAAACTGTTGTATTGGTATAGTGCGCTCCACGGTCTATACAGATTTTAGAACCATTACTATATCGGCAGTAGCCTTTAGACATATCGTAAGACTTATCAAAAAGCTCAAGCTGTTTGATTAGATAGTCGCATGGTGTGTGACCGTGTATCATTAAATGTTTATGTAGATTATCCCAAACATCGTAAAAATGATGTCTATCCCACACAAAATCATCTACATCTTGTGCTTCAAAAACTCCTGGTGCATATCCTGCATGGTTAAGATAAATAAAGTGTTTTCCACTGAGAGCGCCCAGCCGTACTTCTAATGGAAGATATTTGAGTTTCAAATAATACTCCATTCGTTTGGGCTCGCGCGACCATTCGTCTAGCGTCTGTATACCACCATTGGCGCACAGGCGCGCGACTTTTCCAACTGAAGAATACATATGACCTATTAGGTCTACATATCCGTCCCTACCTTCTAACTTCAAATATTCACTTATCGCCTCGATAAGCATAAAATCGTGATTACCCATCAGATAAATAAACTGTCTATCGTCTAAGACGGCTTTGAGGGTGGTCCAAGGGTGAGGACCGCGGTCGCCAAAATCGCCCAGAGCGTACACCACGTCGTCATCATTTATATACTCCTTTATTTGATTGTATAGGTCAAGCTGACCGTGTAAATCGGATACTGCATATCTATTCATTATATTACCACACTATATTTTCTTTGAGTTCTTTTTTAACGTAGTCTGCAAGCTCAGTTTTATTACCGCTAAACTCGATAAAATCATCAGGAGCAAAATACCCAAGAGAAAAACGTTCTGTTTCTGTTTCACCATAATAATGTAATAGTTTTTTAGTAGCCTCCAAATAATTCTTCGCCACAATAAAACCCTTAACATCTTCAGATGCTCCGTGTTCTCCCTCAAATTCATTCCACCAAGTAAGTTCATAACTAAAAGTCATATTTAATTTTCTCCTTTCTATTTTATATTATAATTATATCAAAATTTTCAGAAAAAATCAAAAAAAGAGGAGTTATCTTACTCCTCTCTCATAATAAAATCATATAATATCTCTGGGCTTTCTATCGTCCAAACAATACCGTTATCAAGAACAACTTTATTCAAATCTTTTCTTTTACCAAAATCAGTTTCATAACAAAACCAATCAAGGTCAGTGCCATAGTATGGACTTTCTTCAAGTTCACAAAGGTCTGAGAGTAGATTATAATAATTACCAATCCACTCCATTATCTTCCATTCGGGATTAACGTTCAACATCTGAGCTAACTCATCTTCCTCATTCAACATTCTCTCGTAGGTTTCTACTGCATTACAGAATTGTTCTTTTGTTAGTTTCATAGTTCTACTCCCTTCAAATTCCACTCTAACTCAAGTATAGTTTGTTTTATAATTTTTACTTTTTCAACTAACTCAACAATTTCTTGACGACTTACGGGTTGAGTGGCTGTAGATATTGCCTCCAATTTATTAGCAACTTCATTTACATATTTTGTTAAAAAAATCATTTCATAGGTACGCATAATCTCTCCGTAGTGGGCGGCCGCCCGTAATTTTATTTCATAGGCTTTAATAGATATTTCTTTTTTAACTCATCTATAATACGTTTTGTTTCGGCTGGTTCGTTTGAATAAATTTTGTTTAGATATTCAAAACCTTCTTTAAGAGTTAACTCTTTTTGACCTCGAAAGAAATGAATACCATCTTTATCTTCTATTGCATACATAAATTACTCCTAATATGAGTCATAAAATTCTATCTCAAAAGGCTCACCTTTATGTTTCCACATATAATTAATAAGCCAGCTAAGTCGAATAATATCAAAAGCAAGAGATTCGGCCATATCTTCTAAACTCCAAATAGCACATTCCCACATATCTGGGTGTTTAAGATAATCTATTATTGTATCTTGGATTTGTTCGAGTTGAGCTGGAGTGTCTATTTCATAATATCCACCTTCATCATTTCCACCAAGAATATCAAGAATATCTCCACGAAGTCCCCAACATTTACGCCAATAACAAATGTCATAGACATACCACTTTCCTTCTTCATGGTCAGTGCTCCACTTATCAAAAGAAATATGAACATAGTCAGGTTTAACTTCCCAATCTTCGAGGTCAAGTTCATTTTTAACTTTTAGTATAATTCCATTATCAAGTCCCATATTATTTCTCCTCTTTATACGGACAAACCTCTGTGTCTTTGCAATTACACATCGTGCATGGACCTTTCGCAATTCTATTTGAAAGGTGTCTGAAACATTCTGTAATATCACACTTATCACTATCGCCACACCAAGCATGGTCATCTAAAATCCAAAAATTACTATATTTAAAATATTTCTCCATAAAGCTCTCCTTTCTTATTATTATTATTCTTCTATTTCATACTCATCATCACAAGGCGCGCACCCATCTGGACCATTGTAATGACAATACTCACTTGTTATGGGTTCACCTTTCTCATTGCAGTCGGCATACATACATCCGCAATTAAAACACATATTCATTATCCTTTCCTTTCTTATCTACCTTTTCTCATAGCCTCATCAGCAGTTTCATAGAGATAACGCTGTTTAATTTCACTTGGGTCAATATAATCGCAGTCAATAAATTCTACGTTGTACCATTTAATAAATTTCAATGCCTCCTCATAAGACATAAAAACAGGTGTATATCCGTCAATTATATAAATTACGCTAATCATTTCTATTCTTCCTTTCTCTTCTCTATTTACCTTATAATTAATTATATCAAGAATTTTTAATTTTTTCAAATTTGCATAAGAAAAAAGCAAGCCAAGTGGCTCACCTTTCTCGTTATATTATGTAAATAGAAGAGAAATGATAGATAGACGTATCTCTAAATGGAGGTTCGTCTTTATAGTTCTTCTAAGAACTATCTAATTATACAAATCTTCTTTATTAACAAATTTCCACACATATCCATAAGCAGTTTGTCTACGACCATGGGCGCAAGCGCGTATATTATTGCCCTCTGGCCTGCCCATACCTAAAGATTCTGCCGCCACTGTGGCATTGGGAAATGTATCTATTAATGTTCCATCTTTTGTAAATTGTTGAATAGGTTTGCCTTTAATTATGCCGCCTTTCTTGGCGCCACGATGTTTAGCCTCTTTGACTGAATAGTTAGGATATCCAGCTAAAGCTTTTCGTACCCCTTCCTTAGTAGCACCAATCAACTCACCTATTTCTGTGGTAGTTAAACCGCTATCCCATAAATTATAAATTAATTCATAGTCAAGTTTAAGATTACCATCTCCGCCTAAAGTCATATTGTAGCCATTATTATAACTATCATAAAGTTCTATCCAATATTTTTCCCTTTCATTAATAGTATCCAAATCACATTCTTCAATTGGTTCGATAGTAAAATTTTCAATACCGTATTTATCAAATGCGCTATATAAAGCTTTACAATTGCCACTTTGTCTCCAAGAGGCTTTATGTCCATTCCAACGCACATTTAAAGAAGACATAGTTTGTCCTATATATACTTTATTATTAATTTGATTGATAATTTTATAAATACAAGCCATAATATAATCCTCCATTTTTATTTCCTAAATAAAAGTAGGATTATTTATATTACACTTTACAAAAATGACTTACAAATTGTAAGTCAAATTTTACCAACCCCATCCTGCGTAATCACAAATGATAGGTTTGTTTCCTCTAAAACCGATATTTTGACAATGAACATCGTGTATTCTCCACTCACTGAAAAAGGTCCAAAATATCTGACGCTCTTTATCGCTCATATCAGACATAAAGTAATCTAAAATTTCATCGCTATCTTCATAATAGTAATCACTATATGCGTCGGCACTTTCTTCATCGTCTGGGTCATATCCGTTATCTTCACAAAACCTTTTATAGCCATAAGTATAAGAGTCATCAATAACCCTATCCTCATCGCAATTCACATATTCCATTACATAGATGCCAGGAGCATCAACGGTCGGCTCTATATAGCAATCGCACCAAGCAAAGCTCTCGCTGACACCGTTGCCTTCGCCTTCGGCGGCCCAGTATATTTCGGCTTCATGAGCGTTGTATTTCTCATAGTAATCTTGTATTGCTATTTTCAGAACATAGTCCTCATACTCATCCCATATAACAAGGCGAGTTGCTCCCCAGTTCATATAAAGACCACAAGGATATTGACCTCTACGTCCCAGTTTTAAAATACTCTCTGGGTCGGTTAAGTCAAATCCATAGTCTACACACTCATCTATTATTCTTTGTGCTGCCTCGAAGGCTTCAATTCTTCTGTCCATTTTTCTTCCTTTCTTATATAATTATTATATAAGAAATTCAGAAATTTTTCAATTTTTATTTTCGTCGAAGTCTTTCGTAGTCTGCGGCCGTCCAAACATTTCCTCAAAACATCGTTCACATATTTGACCGACAAAACGCACCGATTCTCCATCTTTATCTTCAATTATTTTATATGGTATTAACGAACGCACACCAGCAGTGCCGCATTTCTTACAAACTGTTTTCTCTGTCATCTATATACGTCCTATCAAGCATATGAAAACCAAGGTTTACCCATACCATCAGTGCGATAAAAAATTCACCTGAGGTAATATCACCCGTAAAACGACCAAAACCAACTGCGACAGCAGTAAGCATAAGCCAGCACCATACGATTATTTGTAATATCTTTTCTGTTTTCATTTTCTCCTCCTATATCATTGAGTTTGGAATTTGATTAGAAAGCTCATCAGCATCAAAATATTCTGTGCCAATAAAATTAATTATCACTTTTAAATCTTTATGATATTCAGGATAAATATATACCCCATCAAAAGTTTCCATATAATGTTTAAATCGTCGAAATGATTCAATTAATTGTTCCACTTTGTTCATTTATAATACCTCAATTTGAATGTTTGTCATTATGTAGTTTAATACGGCGTGATAAAAATCATCTTCATTAAGCATGCCTTGATTGAGTTCAATGTAGAAGTCGCCGTCGATGAAACCATCGCGGTCTTCAAGGTATACACGAATAGTGCGTAGTTTTTCTTCCATAATAAAAAATCTCCTTTTCCTTTATATAATAATTATATAAGAAAAAGAAGAATTTTTCAAATTTTATAAGCCAGCAATAAAATCTGCGATACCTCTTAATATTTTATAGCTAATGAAAGATTCTGTTTCATGCTCTTCTCTGAATTGTCCCCAGGTTGCGGCGGTCCAATGAGATTGTTCGGTGGGACCACCCAAAGATATGGTCACACTTACAAAACTAGACGGGTTAGCGGCCGCCTCCATTAAACTATTATACAACCCTTCTAAATACACAGAAAGAGGTATATATAAACCACTAACATTCAATAAATTAACCACATTTGGTTTCGAAGTAGAACCCTGTAATGAAAATTCCAAATGGTCAAATAAGAAATATGCTATGTAAGTTTGTAACTCAGTGCGTATAGCATCATCAACATTTCCCTGTACCATTAATGGTCCACAGTTAGCTAAGTATCTAATTAATTCAGGTATTTGGCTAAGGCCAAACTGACTTAATAATAATCCTGCATTTTGTAAATTCATTTTCTCTTGAGCATTTACACCCTCAAAGCCAGCTTTAATACTATAGTTTTTATCACTTATAGCAATCACATGGTCTATGTTTTTTGATAATTTCTCTAAATATCTATCTAATGCATCTACGTTTTGCATCCTTACACGATTACCAAAAGTATCTCTATCAACATAGTCTATATATTCATCTGGATTTACACTGCCGCGCCCCACAAATAATAGTGTATCTGCCTTCATTTGATTTGATTGCCCAGTATGATGACCTACTATTGTAAGATTAGGATTTTGTATATTAATTTTCCCCAACTCTGTGGCAGCTAAAGTTGTAATAAGCTCTAAAGCATTACCACCATAGTTGCTATCAACCTCAGCATTATTATATTTATTACCTTTTCTTTGTTTAAAAGTAATTTCTTGTTTTCTCCATTTGTATAAAGTATCTTTATCTAAATTAAATAAATGTCCAAACTCACTAAAAGCGTTCATTTCTTTTAGTTTATTAATAACATCAATCATATCCGCAATAGCTTGAATTGCCTCTTCTCCTTCGCGGGATTTTGCTTTACCAAATTTACCTCTAATACCATCTTCTTTAATAAAATCTTGTACCTTTATGTAGCTCAAACGTAATGCTTCGCTAATAATATTATTTATAATTATTTTCACTTCATCTGGAGTCATTTTTATTAGTTGTGCGGCCCTAATATTTTTCATACCCTCGCGAACCGCTGCCTCTAAATATGAGCCAAAATAGCGCGTAACATCTCTGTACATTTGTTCTTTTTCTTTTAATCCACCGCCTGATAATTCTTTCATGTAACGTATGCCCCGTTCAAAGGTCTGCTTAGAGTTAAAAATTAAATTCATGGCTCTAAAAACATCTCCTGCATTATTCGGGTCATTAATATCTATTCCGGTATCGCGAATAAATGCGAGTTCAGCTGCTCTTGCGCTATCAATTAATACTTTTAAATTAGCTAAAGCTTTTTCTACTACCGCATTTCCTTTTGGTCCACTTAATCCTGGATATTGAGTATTTGTTTCTGCCAGATGTCCAGTACTTCCACCGTAGTTATCTACAAAATATCTTGTATAGGCATAATATCCAGGCTTTCCATGTGGATAAAATCCTCCACCCATAAATAACTCCTCCTAAAAAGAAAGGGCAGTACCATCTACCGCCCCAGAGATATATATAAAAAGCCAATTGCTTGACTTGACTAAATTATCTATATATAAGTAAACCCAAAATACACCCACTCTACAAAATTGTTCCGCTACGATAGTACTACCGCAGCGGAACCATTGAAAGGAGGTGTTCCATGAAAGCATATCTAAGGCGCGGACAGGATTTGAACCTGCGACTTCCGAGATTTCTTCCTCGGCGGGCTGACCTAACTGCTCTACCGCGCCATACAGGGCGTTGCACCCCCGCCCTTAGTGGCAGAGGCCCAGCCCTGATATATCCCACACACGCCACGTCAATTCGTGGTCCACCGCAGCAGACTTTTCCGTTAATTCGGTTCAATGTTTTATATACCGTGTGGGCGCGGTAAGTGCCGAGTGCGACTCGGCTTTGATTCCGTGAGTACAACGGGCTTCTGCCTTGAAGTGCGACTTCTACGCAGCCCTGGCATATTAACAAATTACTTTGGTAATATCTAAATATCGCCCCTCAATCTGGCTAAGAGGCCACCTTATTTTTTCCTTTTTACATCTAGACCAGACTTGGATGATTTTAATAGAACTTGCAAGTTCGTGCCTTAAGGTCGGCCAACCGCACATCTGCGTAAACCCGTTTTGCTGCAGGTATAAATGGTAGAAAGTGTAAAAGAGTCCGTTCGTTGGATAAAGGAGCAATTATTTTCTCCCTCTCTCACTTTCTATATATATTATATAAAAAAAATAATAAAATTTCAAGTTTTACGTATATGTTGTACGTATTCAGCGCGCAGCCGTCGACGTATGGAATCGACGGAACCGTTTGCGGAAATTAACTTATAAAATCCCATTTAAAACCATAAGCAGTATTGCGTTGACCATTACATACTTGTCCTATGTGCGCTGCTACACCACTTACACTTTTATCAGTAGTATGGTTATTTTCTTGAAGCCATCTCGCCGCGCCCTGTAAAGACTCAAAAGTGTTTAATTCTTCTAAAGTCTTTTTATCTAATTGAACGACAGGTTTTGGCAAGCCTTCATCTGTTTTTTCTCTTGGTTTAACTTCTACTTTTGGCTTATAATCTTTAGAATGAAATGGTAATCCATAAGATTTACACCATTTGCGTACATTATTATCAGATGTATTAAATAATTTACCTACTGCGGTAAAATTACCTTTATACTCCCACAAAATCTTTTCAAGTTCTTCTTTGGCAGGTCTGTCAATAAACCTACGGGCCTTCATCGCACATTCAAGACATCGCTCGGCCGCCGACGAAATTTCAACACCGCAATCAACACAATGGTTTATTTTTGGTTTTGGTATTTTAATGCCTTTAGAAGTGGCGTGTTTTTTCTTTAAGTGTTTTCCGCAAAAAGTATCTGTTTGTGAATGACAATTAGGGCATAACCAGCGTAGATTTTCTAATCTATTATCGCGATTATCCCCATTGATATGGTCTAATTGTAGGGATAAATCTTTGCCTTGCCACTCTGAAATGCCACAGCAATCACATTTATATGGTACATATTCACCTTTTGTAAACCATCGACGCAATACTGCTTGAGAGGCAGTAGAATTTTTGCAGAATACATTTTCTTCTGTCCGAACAACAATGTTTTCAGTATCTATTGAAAAATGTTCCGTAGTAATACCATATTTTTCTAAACGATTTTTAACTGTTTTATGATTATTACCCCCTACACAATACCCCAACTTAACAAGAACTTCTTTATAACTTTTACTTTCTTTAGCTATAATTTCAAGCTCTTCTTTTGTAAAATTATCAATTATTGCCATATTATTTCCTCCTTATTTCTTCTAATTATAAGTGGAAAAACAATAACGCACTTATACAAAATTAAGTCAAGGTTCGGATTTTTAGTTCGAAAATTGGCACCCGAGGTGCGACTTGAACGCACAAAACTACAACTTCAAAGGCTGTTGAGTCTACCAATTCCTCCACTCGGGTTCATTAAAATGCGGGTAAGTTCTTCTCTCTGCCTGGCCCGCGCAGACTGCAACCCACCGTAGCGTGCTTATCCGAGAAGTTTCAACTTTAAGGGGAAAAGTGGGACTCGAACCCACACTTCAGTCCCTTCCATTCCGCGCGGAAGGGAACTATATTGCGTTCTAACCTTATAAACTATTTTCCCAAAATGGCGGGACATCTTCGACTTGAACGAAGGACCTAACGGTTAACGGCCGTTTGCTCTGCCAACTGAGCTAATGTCCCAAATGGTTGGGGATAGTAGATTCGAACTACTGACCTTCAGCTTATGAGGCTGACAAGCTACCACTGCTCCAATCCCCGACAACGCGTTTGTAGATTTTACTTCGTGAAAACCTACAAAATACGGAAAGTTTTCTCGATACTACTTCCAAACGAGCAGAGACCGTGTTTATAACCTAGGATATGCGATGGTCTGCCAACCGCGATTACATAATATTTACTACTCTATGGTGCGTTTCCCGTTATGTAAGCGGTGTAATAAACCTCTACGGTGCCGCCGCAGAACGACGAATTCATTTAACGCCAATAAATTCGCAAAGTACGTTTCTTTTATACAGTATGTTCTGTTTATGTGTCCGTTTTAATTTCATCTCGGTGGATTCACGCCGCAGAGGACATCTGCGGAATTGGTTGCATTTATATCCTCCGCGCCTTCATCGCGGATGAGTTCTTGAGAATTTTTATAGACTTATACGCTCCAACTCGCTATTAGTGTCTACCACATTTCTCGCTTTCATCGTCGATACGGCCCCTGTGGTGGGTGCAGGTTTCACTTCTTTATATGGGCGTAGAAATATTCAACTAACATCGCCCACACAGTCTATTCCTAAGCCGATGTGATTGCTCGTTTTGAAATGGTCTATCCATTCTTCATTTTTGTTGTCGTCAGAAGGAAGAATCTGCGGAGTTCTAACCCTACTCGGGACAAGCATTTCTATTGCGGCGGATTAACTTGTCCTCCGCCCGCTCACGCTATTGTTTATCGTCGCTCAGCGCCAGCTATTTAGCGACTTTACGGAGCCAAATAGAAGTTGTTCCGTGTCCTAACCTATTTGACCTTTGTCATCGACGGGATTCGAACCCGCAACTCAGCGTTCTGCCATTTTGAACTACGACGACCTAAGGGGTATCTCACATATTCCGTTGTCGGCCCAGTTATTGATACCCAAAAGTGAGATTTCTTTTCTCACTTTCTATATATATTATATAGGATTTTTATTAATTTTTCAAATTAGTTTTACTTATGTGCCATACGTTTACGGCGGCCCGCCGTCGACATACAGAATCGACGGTCTATTTGGTTTTTAATTCTTCAAAAATCAAATCTTTAGGAAGAAAGTCTTTACATAAATAAAAACTACCAAAACTTACTCCCTTTTGTACTTGTGTTTTATCTGGCGTCATATAATAATTTATTCGCTTGTCAAAAATTAAAGCTTGACAATTTTTCATATAAGGAAAACGCTTTTGTCCTTGTAAAGAAGGAACTGGAAGTAAAATTGCATATGGTTTATCCAACTCATACAAGCGTTTAAGTATATCATCTTTAATAGAAAATGGAGGATTTGATATAATTAAATCATAGTTTTCTGGTTCGTAGTAAAAGAAATTTTCTTCATTATCTATATGAGTGCAGATAACATTATATCCATTTTCTCGAAAAATTTTAACGTATTCACTATCTTCTTTATCAAAGGGACACCATATAGTTCCATTGAAATTAATCAAATATTTTAATAACGGTTTTACTGCATACGCTGGAGTAAAAACCTCATCAGAAGCCTTATCCGTTTTAGCAGTTAAATATCCTTTATTTAAACCCATTTATTCTTCTCCAAAATAATAATTATACTGATCTTTTGAAAAATTAGTTGGTACCTCTGGCTGGATTCGAACCTGCACTGTATGGATTTTAAATCCACTATCTCTACCGATTGGATTACAGAGGCATATTGATTAGCTCTAACCCAAGAGTTTACTAGTCATTTGAAAGTTAGAGCCAATATAACGACCACCTATACGTACTCGGCGGCCGCGCTATCAAAGTTGCGAACTTAGTAGGACAACATCATAAGTGTTTGCTTTCCTGGTTTTACAATTAGTACAACCAGTTAGTCATTTAGATTCCCTACTACTACGATGGTTAACCAATTTCTCCTATTCAGAAACTGCCTCATCACCAGCAAATAGTCAACCTTTCCTCATATACGTTTCTTTCATACATATGCTTTGCGGCCGCGCCACATAAGACTACTTACGTTCTATTGAAAGGATTTATATATATGATTAACACCCTATGAGTGAAACCATTTCTCTGGGTCGAACACTTCTACACTCTCCCAACCACCGTGTGAAGTAATGCGAAAGTATACATCATCTGGAATCTCAACAACTTCCATTGTCTCCAAATCTTCCTTAATGACACATATATCATCATAACCGCAAGACTTACACAGCGCCTTGAACTCATCAAGACTCATCTCTGGGTTTTTCTCGAAAGTTTCTACAATTCTCTGGTCTACTGCAAGATTCGGGTCATTCCACTCCGAAAAACCAGCACCATATCCAACGGTTATTATCGCTTTCATTGGTCGAGTTCCTCCTCTTCAACCTCGTAATCTTTCCAATAGAGCATATCAAGATAGTCTCTATGGGAGAAAACCACATTAGAAGAATCGGCATAGTTCAGATTACCTGAAGTTCCAGCATATATCCATTCTATTTTATAGTCATCGCCGATATCACCAGTACTCATCATAACTGCATATCCGTTAGAGATAAGTATCTTCTGAAGCGTACACGCATCTTCGTAAGACAATTGAAGACTTCCTTCTGCGCCATCGAATAGATGTTCATAAAGTTCTTTTTCTGTAAACATAGAAATCTCCTTTCTTAATCTTTCTATATATATTATATAAAAAAAATAAAGAAAATTCAAATTACTATTATCCTATGGAAGTAATCTTACAAACTCATTTTCAAATCTATTTCCAATTAAAATACGCATTAATTCAGATAGATAAGTTTCTGCACTTAATGAGTCGTTTCCAAAATCTGCTACCTTAACTGAATCACCAGAGGTTAACAATACATATACCGCACCTGGATAGCAGTGATTTATATGTACGTCAATAATTGCATCTTGTTTTACATAACCATCTACAGTTTCAATCCACATACAATCTCCTAAAACTTATTAAGTATATAGTCTTCATAGAAATCTTCAATTTTTTCTTCAATTTTATCCCAAATTTTATCGTGTTTATCTATACACCTAATAAGAAAATTCGTAAAACTATGAAGCCATACTATCAATTTATTCCAATACACTTTTAATACGCCAGTAACGCTATCATATAGTTCATTTTCCCAATCTATATAACTACGATGCAACTTTTGATACCAAAGTGTAGAGTGTTTTGGTATATATCTTTTTCCCATAAACCCTCCATAAAAAAATAATTTAAGCGTTGCCTTACGTTTACCCGTACAGACCCCTAACAAAGCGGCGCCAAGCAATACTAAGGATATTCTCCTACACTTGTTTTTTATTGTCTAACAGGTTAAAATGACAATTGGAAGTAGGTGGAGTCGAACCACTTTGCAGACGATTAAACCGTCCTTCCCTACCCTGAGTCGTTTGTGTATTTGTTGCAACTACTTCCATAAGCGGGAATCAGTCTGCGCCCTCCGCTATGCAGCGGTGGGTGGACTGCCCCGCAAAGCTATAGCTCATATTTACTTTTGTTTGGAAATTTTTTCTTAATATAATCTCCTACTTTTCCTTTTGCAAAAGATTCTTCAGTAGTAGATATAATTTCTTTTTCTCTGTCTGGTTCTTGGTCTAATTTTACTATCTTATAGTCATCAATAAGTCTTCCACCTATGTTATAATAATTACCATAAGTAGACCGAAAAGCCGTGTCTTTCTTAAAGTCAGTTAGAAGTTTTAACGCCTTCTCACGATTAATCAGCATAGGCACATGACACTCATAAGAAATTGTATCAAATCCTCGTTTACGCAAAGCTGTCGCAGTATGTTTAAGTCTTTCTGTGTATCTTGAAAAACCGCTATTAGCACATTGTATTCGATAGGCTTGCATATCTAAAGTTCCATTAGAAATTGCTAAGTCCTGTCTATAATGGCGCATAATAAAAAAATCATCATTAAACAAAAAGAAATCTGGAGTAATATCATCATTCTCAAAAATGGCTTGATACATACTTCTTGTACGATGCCACTTATTTAATCCAACCTGACTAAATTGTATCCAATGGTCTGGTTGTATATCTTTTGGACAACCGCCATAAAACCATACTTCATTGAAGTTAAAATTCTTACAAACTGAACGCAAAGAATAGCGTAATTCGTCTGAGTCTACACCTTCTTTTAACACATATACTATATCATTTTTCATGTTCCCAACCTTCACACCACTTCCACATAGATAGAATGTATTTATGTAATTCACACCAGTCATCTTTATTGTCTTTAAGAATCATATGGTAGTAACAATTATAACAACCTCTATCATCATATGGAGTGTCAATTATAATCTTTTTTATCCTCTCGTCCATTTCTCCTCTCCAAATACAAAAGTTGCCCCGCCCTATTGCCTATCCATATCACGGATGACACCGATAGTATGCTCATGCGAGGTCTTTAGCCGAAGCCTTTCAAATGGCTCTACATCTTTATGCATCGTTGAGAGGCCCGTAGAGAACTGGCGACTTGAACGGGACTCGAACCCGTGACCTTCGGCGTGACAGGCCGATATTCTAACCAACTGAACTACCAAGCCATAGTGAGAGGCACAACCTCTCTTGTTGGGGTCTACCCCAAGTTCCCTAGTCTTAACGTAATTCGGTGGTGGGACCTCTATACACCATTAACGTTGGTGACCGTGCTCTCATGGCGCGGCGGTGCATCCGGCCCACGGGTTTTAAAGACTTTTCCTTGTCAGTTATTGACTTATTTTTTGTTTCCAAGAGGAACACTTGTGAGTAGTTGTATCTTGTTTTATTTCAATTGATTGTTTTTTACACCATTGATAACAACTTTGATAGTGTTCGCAATTTTCACAATTTTTCATTTCTATATCTCCTACTTATTGAAGTTTTTAATTCCCTCTTATATTAAGTAGTTTTTCTTACGGGCGATTCTATTAACATCAAGCTTAAGTTGATGAGCGTTTTTATAATCTGACTCAGGCCAATAGAACATTAAGAAATCTTTATCAGCACGATAAGACTCAACAACTGCATTGTATTTATTGGCAAGAAGTTCTTTGAACTCATCTATATCTTGTCCTACGTCAAGAACTTCCGCCATAGCACGCCAGCCCGTCCAAGTATGGATGTCGCCGACAAACCAGTGTTTGGAAGAACCTTTCCATTCGTCTACTTTAAGCAATACTTTATTTTCCATTAATATTTACCAAACCGTTCTTCGATAGATTTTTCTGAAAATCCCATCGCCGCGGCAAACTGACGACAATACAGATAGTAAGTTTCTAATGACATTACTTCATCGTCCTCTGCTCCGTAGAGTGCAAAAGTTGTATCAGTACTTTCATTATATTTAGTCTCTCTCCAATCGTCGAGACAAAATCTCATTTCTCCAATTTTTTGAACTTTATCAGCCATTTTTATTCTCCTTTCTTATTCTTTATATTATAATTATATCAAAAAATAAATAAAAAATAAAATTTTCTAACAGAAAGAAGAAGGTGTTTTACACCATATAATTGGCGATTTCCACGGAGTGCGCTCATATATCGAACACGTACACACGCTAGCCCAAGGTGCGAGCACACGTCCACACTTTGGACACTGCCATCCTTGTTGTAGTCTTGGTTCAGTTCCGTAATTTTTTCTCTCGGGCACTGTCGACGTATTTTCAACCGTCTCATAAATTCCCATAAGTGTCATAAATATCCTCCTTAAAAGAAAAGGAGGGAATACATACTCCCTCCACTAATTATCTGTTCTTCATCAGCTTAATCTTGCGTCTCAGCTTTTTAACAACACCAGGAGAGTCAAAATTCTTTCCATTGTTCTCCAGATTGTGAAGTCTTACTTCTGTTCTTGCGAGTCTCGCCTCTTTACTTAGCATATAATTCCTTCCTTTCTTTATTTAAATAATACGTTTAAAATAGTTTCAAACAGCTTATCATCTGCATCGTCGCTATATATCTTAAAACTATATTCATCTTCATCATCGTTCTTAATGCCTACAAGCTCAAGATACTTATCACAAGCAGCAATAGCTTCTTCATAAGCCTTATCAATTTCTGCCTGACGTGCTTCTTCAGCCTCCTTCTTTTCGGCTTCGGCTTTCTTATAGGCGATTTCAGCGTCTAAACACTCATTTACGCTATCAAATGTTTTATCAAGAATTTCACTATATATAATCATCGCTATCTCCTCTTAATATTAACAAAATCCAAGGTTTTAGTTTAAACGGTATCGCCAACGGGAAGGCAACCTTATGATACCATATATGTGTGGGATTGTCCCCACACGGAACTAAATAACAGGAGCTTTCACTCTACCTCTAACTGTCTTGAAATATTTTCAGCCAATAGGGAGACATATCCGCAGACCAAGGAGCGACCTTGACCTCATATGCCCCAGCTTTCGCCACAGTCCTATTTGAGATTGACTACTCAAATCTTTCACCCACCTTACGGTAATACAGATGGCTTGCTGTCATCTTATTTGTCCTCAAATGTTTTGTCTTGGGCTACTCAAACGCAACTTACAAGTCTTATACACAGGGTTATCTGCTTCACGACAAAAGGAATTATTGGTACTTCGGAGGAGTGGCTTCAGCACCACCTGTTAAACCCTAACTCCGATTCAGCGGAAGCTATTAACAACCGCTTCTATTACTTCCCCGACCCGCACACTGCTTTTATTCCCGACAGCAAAGGCGCTACAACTTAGGTTTGGGGTTCCACCCTCTCAAGCGAAAGAGTCGCCTCTGCCGCCACAGCCATCTATCCACAAGTATCCTTGTTTCGTTCGACCTGACCTATTCATTGCACCTCAGCATACTGGTTTAGCATTTCTGCACTGAGTTCATTGTTATTTAATTGTTGTAGACATTCCGTCGAAATCAGCACCGCCGCGAGAAGGCAGTCTACATCGGTGCCATCAAAATTAAATGCTTTAGGTCAGCCAACCGCACATTCTTATCCAGCTCATTTGCTTCCTGGTAAACGAGAAGTGTGGCGCTAGTTTCTGTTTGCCATTGCCGACATTGGTTTCTGCACAAGTCCACAAATCTCTCAATAATAAGTCACGTGTTCTTACGACCTGTCAGTAAAATTGAGCGTTCAGCCTTTTCAAAAGGAACTGCCGGAATTAAGGAGGTATTCTTAACGCGTTTCTATTTCCTCCACACACCTGTCTTGCGCGATTGCACCCGCCAGTATCGTGCGCTCCATATTGCCTGTGGCAATGCTCCTACCGTCATCAATTTTACTAACTCGCTCTCGCTTTATAGAGGCTTGCGACTCTCAGTTGGTGCAATACAACTGGCGCGATTACGTTAGCAACGTTGGGCGGTGGTAGAAAGGAAAGAACAAGAGACCACCGCCCATTTCGATAAAGTTATCAAAATCTCTTGATTATATATTTATTATAGTAGAATTTTGAGAATTTGTCAAATTTTTAGAAGTTGAGGAGAGCGATATCTCTCTCGAATTAGTGGGATTTGAACCGCTTAGTTCTTTAGTACCATTAGGTTTTTAGACCTCGAACTCTATCTTGACATTTCTTCTTTTCTCAACTTCTATATATATTATATAGGAAATTTACAACTTTTTCAAATTTTCTTCTTTATACCTTTGATATAATCGCTGCGCTTGTTCGTCGGCTCGCGCGCTGGCATGGATGCAGGCATAAAGTAGTAAGCCGATAAAGAAACAAATTAGAATAAGGAATATTTTCATCGTATTTGCTCCACAGTACATTCTTGAGGGGTTTTATCTTTTCTAATGCGTAGCATACGAGGATGACGGAAACCCCATCCACCTTGTTGGTTTTCAGTTATTTCCATACAGCTAATTTCAACTACGGTGTTTATATAGTCTTTCCAATTTTCTTTCATCTCATCAACTACACCACTTAAATCTCCAACATGGATTAGTTTATCTCCATCGTAGAGTCCAAGCTTTAGTGAGCCTGCCCATCCGAAATACCAATTTTTCGTAACTGGTATCACTGGGCCGCCGTCTACGTAGAAACCATAGATAGACTCATGATGTTCTGTGAGATAATCTCCAGCCATTACTCGTTCATTGGTTAGTTCATTAAACCAGTAAGGCCAGAACTCCATTTCTTTTCCAGAATATTGTTTGCTTGGAGAATTGGCTCCTATTATAATACAGTCAACCGTTTCTTGAAGTTCTTTTTTAATTTTTAAAGTACAGGTTGATTTACGAGAACCAGGAGTATAAACAGCATCACCGCTAGTAATTACAACTCCTTCTTTTCCATCGGCAAGAGTTTCTTGAAGTAAGTCCCAAAGCTCTTGTCCGTTTTTATACCAAGCCCATTCTACATACTGGTGCGGGTAAGCACGACTGAAAGCATTGAGTAAGTCGAACCTATCTTCTGCTTTCATATTGAGATATGACCTACCATTTTCTGCAAGTACATCGAATATATAAAAATGTAATTTATATTCTTCATCTTCCTGTTTCTTTAAAGACTTAGGAAGTAAACAGTTTAATACTGATGTAGTTTCCTTAGCAGACTCATGAGCAGGGATATAGACCTCTCCAAGAAAAACGGTACCGGGGTCTATGTCGTTTAAGAAATCGTGAATCTGTGGAAGCCATTCAACCTTATTAACGAACTCGCCTTTCGTATTCTTCGCGCGCGGACGCCAGAAAATTTCTCCATCCATATTGCGACCGCACATACCAAACACGCCATCTCTTTTTAATGCGCCCCACCATTGATTGCTAAAAATTTTATTCATCGCATTTTCTTTTTTCTTTTCTGCGGTCCAACTGTTAGGAGTTGAATAATATTTTTGCGCCTCTAAGTTATAAAAATCAGTTCCTTCTATGATACAATTCATTATGCGTAATACTCCTTATATATATCTTCATAAATCGAATATGGCTGATTATAGTGCTCTGCTACAAATCGTGTTATTTCTGTAATTGGGGTTACCGTCTTATAAAATTTTTGCGGTGCTTTCCATTTGTAGCGTCTGCGAACTTTCCAGCGCTTAAATTTAAAACGTAAGTACGGTAATAATGGCATTAACATCACAATTCGCGTATGGTTTAAATCCGCATGAGCGTCTGCTAATTTCATATATGTATTACACTCTGGAGTATTTTCATATCCATATATATAAATGCCTTCGTCACGTCCATGTTCTACTTGTATGTTTTGATATAGGGTTGCTAATAACTCATCATACTGTTTATATTTTTCTTCCATAAAATTTATCTCCTTTTTATTCCTATATATTTATTATATCAAGATTTTTAGAGAAAAACAAAATTTGAATTTAAAATAAAATTAATTTATTATTATCAATAATGAAGAAATTCTACATAGTAGAATTTCTGAATTTATATATAGAAAATTTTGTTTGTTCGTATACTGCGGCCGTCCGAAAATTTCTGCCATCGCGCCAAATACGTCCATAAAAAAAGAGCCGTATGGCTCTTTATTTTTTTAAAGTTTAGTAGTATTAACATTACCACTATTATCTACTGCTATCTTCCACCTTGACCCATTTGGACTTCTTAGAACAATAGAGCTATCTTTTAATACTTCAAAGGCGTTTAGTCTTGCTGTGTGGCTTGAGCCATTGCCGACTGCGAACATAGTATTAGCGTCTATGTATGAATACTGCCCTATTGCGCTTACACCCTCGCCTGTGGCGTTGGTACTATCGTGCCCCTGTCCTGCGAAAAAGCCTCTGTTTTTACGGATAATGTGGTATCTACCAAACACGCCGTTACCATTTCCGTTAACATAGGCACCGTTTGACACAACGCAGTTGTCATTGCCGCTACCGTCTTTTGTTACGCCACCGCCAAGCAAGAAGTTTCTACCTCCACCCCATGACGCTATACCGTTTCCGATATGTGCCGTTGAGTACGATTTCATTACTGGGAAAATTCTTATACTTGTTGTCGCGGCATCTGGGTTAAGTGTTTCTGAGGTCTTTATAACTATATCGTTTGAACTATTTACTGAGCTATCAGGAGTAAATGAAGAACCATTAATGGTTACGCTTACTACTGGCACAATTCTTTCAACGTTTGATTTTGCCTCGCTTAACGATATATAGCCACCCTCTGCCGCTTTACAGATTATTCTGTTGGTGTAATTGTTTGTTACCCTGTATTCCGTACTACCTGCGGCTGCGCTTTTACAGGTAACTCCAAGTCCAGAAACAAGCGCAAACGCTCTACTAGTATCTAATGCCATACCCATAGCGTCAGTAATCAGGAAAGAGTAGTCTCCTACTGCTCTTGGATCTCTGTTATTAGGCGCAAACAATCCTGTAGTTCCTGCAAACTGTCCTATACGTCCACCAACTTCAAGTTGCCCGTTGGAATTCAGAGTTATGTTTTGTGCAGAATTTGTCTTTACAATACCTGCTACTGAATCTGTAGCTGTTGAAAGCAAATCTTGTTTACCCGTTAAATCAATTGCAGCTATACCGCTTGATACAACCGACACACCATCTACAGTAACATCAGTTATATCTGAGGTTATATCAATATTACCACTTCCAAGGAGTGATGTATTGTTTATGGTTTTTATATTTATACCAGAATTTAAAGTATCCTGTTTATCATCTAATTTCCCTAAAATCCATGTGCGTAATTCACCTAACCCGCGCGCATTTAAAAAATTATCACTCATATTCTACCTCCTATGGTGTAGGATTAAGAATCGCATTAATCTCCGCAGTTGTCATAGCAAGTAACGTATTATTTTCACCAGCAGTGCTTGTCCAATATGCACTAAGATCGACTGGTCCAGGCATTGCGTCGTACTTATAAACAGGCGCTGCATCAGTACCTACATTAATTACAGCTACGTTTGTGCCTGCTGAATGTCTGTGTCCTGCGCCTTCTCTAAAGTCATCGGTAGTTGTAAATGCATCGGCAACATCGTACATATTATGGAGTACTGCTGCAGATGGAGCAGGGAGTTCTGCAAACAGACAAGAACCCTTTGGCTTTAATGCGCCAACGATAGCATCAGCTATAGCTTGTTCTACTTCGTCTTCTGTCTGGAACTTCTCATCGTTCTCTAAGTCACTTACCTTAGTAGGTACCGCTAAATCAACAGTCTTATTTGTAATAGTTTGCGCTGTACCATTGACTTTGATTACGTCAATCTTTCCACCGTTTTCATCAACATAATCCTCTGTGGCGAATTTGCTTCCAGTAGTTCCGTCTCCATCGTTCGTGAGCTCGGATACCTTTGTAGGCATTGTTATATTTACTGTTTTATTAGTAATTATCTGCTCTACATCATTGACTTTAATCTTGTCAATCTTTCCGCCATTTTCATCTACATAGTCTTGTGTAGCGAAAGGACTGTCTCCATCTCCGTCATTGTTTAAGTCACTAGCATTTACTGGTACAGTAACGTTAACTGCCTTAGCTGCAACTGGAAGTGCTACGTTATTTACCTTAACAGTTTCAATTACGTTAGGCTCGCCGCCTTCTGCAATAATCTCTTCAACCCTTGCTGTTAAAGCATCTAAATCAGCGTCTAAAGCGAACTTCCCTTCTATCCATTGTTTAATGACTTGTAGACCAACATCATTTATAAATTTATCAGCCATTAATTCCTCCTCCTTAAATATCAAATCCATATAGGATTTTTTCAATTTCTTGTGGTGTTAAAACATCCATTTTATCTTGTAAGTTATAATCAATACCGAATTTATCCCCCTGAACTACCGTATTATTAATAGACGGTTTATCAGTTATATCATTATAGCTTATATCTGTCGGCTGAATAACTTTTGGTATTGTAGATTCTCCATAAATCTGTAATAAATCATCAGTTTCACCAGAAAGTTCTAATAAATCTTCTAATTCTCCATAAGTACCTCGTCTTGAACATTTGCAACCTTCCATTAATGCACCTCCTTACTTAATACAAATGGAGCAGCAGTAATAAATGTGTCTACTGTGCCATCTTTAAAAGTAATTTCGACGTCATATTCATATGTGCCAAAAGCTAAAGGTTTGGTATCGGTAGGTTGTAATTCTAATACCATATTAGTTATAGGTATATCTTTTTCAATAATAGGCTCTGGGTCTTTATAGTCTGAACCGTCTGGAAGTAATTCTGGATGCTTTAACGCAAAACGAACCCTATCTCCATCTACAGGAATATAGAGTTCTCCATTTTTAATTATATTAACCTTAACTCTCAAAGTATCACCGCGAGTTAAGGTTATTTTATTTTTTCTTATAGAACTACTCATTATTAAAATACCTCTTAATTGGTGATATCATTGGTGTTATATCCTACATTAATAAGTAAACTTTGTCTCAAGCGACTATATGAAACTGATGTTACTTTCCCAGTCTTTTTGACCTATCCAATTGACAAACTTAATTGCTTCATTATGAAACTGTTCTAAATCCCCGCTGTTAGAATAAACATAATCATAATCATAATCAAAGACTTCTGTATCTGCATGATTGTCGTGTTCTACGTCTTCGGCGGCCGAGCGTCGTATGAGTAGAGTTTTAGCACCGGTGAGTTCTACCCAATGGCTGATATCTTTGGGTTCGCGTGAGTGTACAAAGACCACCGCGTTGGACTCTTTAATTTTTTGAATTTCTTCTAATACTTTTTTAAATGGAATGTCATCATATAAAGATAGAGCATCTTTAAGGTCAGATAGAAAACGTCTACCGCGTTCGTCTTTAGTACCGTTCCAGCCTAATTCCAAAGCTTTAGCTTTTACAAAGTCTACTGTGGAAAAATTATATACGGGATAATCTCCGTCTTTAGCAAACTCTACAAAGCTATCTTTGCCAGACTGGGGCATACCATTGATAATAATAATCTTCATCGAAATCCTCTCCTATATTAAAATATTTCCTTACTTTAATTATACCATGTCATGAACTTCAACGTCAAATTTCCTCGCGCTTTAACAAGGACAAAATTGATTTTTTCTCAAAATTTTTCTATAATATAAATAAGAATAAATAGAAAGGAGAGTATTGAATGATATATACTCACAATTCAGACCCACAATTATACATCGACCACCGCGCGAAAACCAATTGTGGAAGTTTCGCATTAAATCTATGTGAATGGTATGAACCAGAAATCGAACAAACGGACTATGATTATATTTATGATTGGCTATATGAAATGGCTGAAGAGGGATTACTTCCAGTTGATGTAGCTGATAGATATGTAGAATTTGTTTTTGATAGTGTTCAAGAAGAATTTAACATAGAAGAAGCCGAATATGCCTTTGGAGAACCTGTGGCTTTAGAGGATAGAGAGCTTGTAGCTTTAAGGGGATATTGTGGCTTTGATATGGATGATATTAATGACATAGATTGGGACTTTCATTTCAGAGTATTTAGAAATGGAAAATGGATGGAGAAGAATGGTTGTTTAGAAGTTCACGAATGTGACATAAATGATTGGGGTAAATATAATAGTAAAACAATATATTTTTATCATAATTTAAATGAAGGAGAAGAACTATGAAAATGAAACCTGTAGAAATCTTTGATGCAGAAAGAGCATATAAAGAAAACAAGCAAATTTTTGCACTTGACAGAACTAACAGCGAGCTTATCCACATAAATAAAATTAGCAATAAAAATGCTGTTTTGAATATGTTTTCACAGCCTTATTATCTATTTTATGTTTATGAAAAAGGAGAAAAATAAATGGAAAGTATGGAATGGGGAATACTAATAATAGCGATTATATATATAATCACAACTTTTCCGCTGTGGTTGATAACAATAGTTTCATGTTGGTATACATTAAAACCACCTAAAGAACTTACAAAAGAAGAATGGAAAATGGGAGGCCATTTATAAATGAACTGGGACGATTATAAAATAAGTAAAGAATTGCAAATACCAGAGTCAATATATCGTGGGTATGAATATACTGATGTGGATTGTCCTAAATGTGGTCATAAAGTAGTAAGAAATACAACTATAGTTCTTACTTCTTATCCGCCGCAATATGAGTATTATTGTCAACACTGTGATTGGATAGGGTATGCTTATGGATGAGAAAAAGATTGGTTTAATGGTAAAAATAATGCTTGGTATATGTATTGTATATCATTTATTCGCTGCGGCGCTGGTGTTAAATTATTATCATCGAGAGCCAACATCATACCAAGTAATAGGAAAAAATGAATATAATGGCAAGTATTATGTAGAAGTTATTGTTGAAGTTGATTCAATGGATTATATAGGGCTTGATATAGGCGATGAATATATAATAAAGGAGTAATAATGAAAACAGAAGTAAAATATACGGGACAAGTTAGCTTTATCGATCTTCTTACGCTCGCATTTATAGTGTTAAAATTAACAGGCTTTATTGATTGGTCTTGGCTCTGGGTATTAAGTCCGATATGGATTTTATTAATTATAGCTATGGTGGCAGCCACATTTGTAATATTAGGGAAAAATACAAATAAACGTTGAGGGCGGCCGAGCGAAAAATTGTACGAAAAAACCACTACATTATGTAGTGGTTTTCTTTTATTTCTTAACTTTTTTCGCAGCTTCAAATGTTTTGTTTCCACAAAGCCCATCGCCCTGTCCTTTACCAATAACTTCTTCTTGGAACTTCTTTGTCCACTTTAATGTATTATCTCCAAAATATCCATCTGCCGAACCAACTTTACCATCATAATACCAGTCAAGGAAAGCTTGCCATAGGGCTACACGCTTACTAACCTCTCCATGACGCATTATTATTTCTGAATTTACAGAGCTATTAAAACGATAGGCGCGCTCCCAGCCATTCCATGTTCCAGTGCTAATCGATTTATTCCACTTGGCACTATTTCTAACATTATCATCTCCACCAGATGCATGAATAACTTTTCCATTACCAATATATAATGCAACATGACCACTGGAGCATAAAACATCGCCTGGTTTTAATTGTGAAACTGGAGGTTTACCAAGTTTTGTAAATAATTTAGATTTTTCATATGTGTTCCAGCCATTTAAGCTAAAATCCCAACTATTTGTATTTCTACAAAGAGTAATTGCTGTTGGTACGCATCCGCCATGCGCCCAAGCGGCGCCAACGAATGGATTACAACAATATGTAAAATCTGGATCGAGTATTGCGGGTGTACGATTTTTTTTCATTCTTTGAGTACCACAGAAATAGCATCCATTATGATGCGCATGATTGCCGTAGCCATAATGAAAACGATTGTCGCCTGCAATCCACTTTGCCCATTTAATTGTATCTTCAATTACTTCTGCGTTGGTTTTGGTTAATCTTAATGTGGGTAATTGGCCTTTATACTGACCCTTTTCTTTTTTCTTTTCTCTTTCTGCAACTATTTCAGTAACGCGTTTTTGAACTGCTTCATAGTTATAACCTGCTGCAATTAATCTTTCTTTACGTGTTTTACCGCTACCCCATTTGCCATCTAAAACTTCTAAAGCTAATTCTTCAATAGTTTTTTTCTTTGGGGTGCCACAAACTACTTCAATTTTATGGTTTGCATCAATTTTAGAAATTGTATAAGTATTTGTATTACTTACAACTTTTCCATCTACTTTAATGCTTGTAACAACTTTATTTGCATTTGGTGTAATGGTAATCTTAACATCTTGTCCCGCCATATATAAATTGGTAGGAGTGATTTTACCATCTTTACAAGAGGTAATAACACCAAAAGTATTTACACTAAATACACCATATACAAGTCTTTTACCATATCCATTAACTTTCTGATTAATAACAGGTCTATTGGAGCCAGGCTTATCGCCATAAATACCGGCGGCATGTCCTGCGTTGTTAAATAGTAAATTACCTTTGCTATCTTTACCAACATACATAGTAGTATGTCCCATAAAACCAATTATATCACCAGGAATAACCTTTCCTTCTTTAATTAAAGCGCTAAGGTTTTTATTTGGATATTTTACACTTCTCCAATATTTTGAATTAATACTATTCATAGCTTTTACAGAACCATTCCAAAAGCTATCAAGAGTTTTTTGATTATTATTGTCTGAACCGGAGGAAGTTAAAATATGTTGAGCGGGTTCTGCGATTAATTTACAGCGCATAGCAATAACATTAGGGAAAGTGATACAAGTGCCATAGTCTTTACTTTTGGCAATATTTCTTGGT